>ERZ1039804.392-NODE-392-length-28349-cov-16.999328_pt1 | contig 28349 bp, 18 predicted proteins | sample MGYA00383089_ERZ1039804 | MGnify/ENA primary metagenome ERZ1039804 (study PRJEB29581, sample SAMEA5548359) | metagenome | biome: marine; feature: coastal; material: water | depth 1 m | study: Short-term variability in the microbial, nano- and picoplankton...
GATTCTGTGTACAAGGGTAAGAATTTATCGGCGATTATCAGAACCTGTGATGCCGTTGGGGTTATGGATTTATACTCTGTGTCGCAAAATGATTTTTTCGGTGCTAACAGAGGCACCAGTGTGGGGGCTCATAAATGGGTTAATACCCAACTCTGCAAAACGATTTCACAGCCTCTTGAGGCCCTTAAAAGTACGGGTCATCAGATTGTTGCCGCAGAGGTTACTGCAACCAGTAAAGATTATCGTCAAGTAGATTACACCAAGCCGACTGTGCTGGTCTTAGGGGCTGAATTAGAAGGCATTAGCGATGAGGCTCAACCCTATATAGATCATAGTATTACCATTCCCATGATGGGCATGGTTGAGTCCTATAATGTGAGTGTAGCGGCTGCCATTATATTATCTGAGGCGCGTCGTCAGCGAGAGGATGCAGGCTATTATGCCGCTCGCCGTCTCAGTGGTGAGGTATACAGTAAGCTGTTGTTTGAATGGATGCAGCCGGTACTGGCAACCTATTGCCAAAAGCATCAATTAGACTATCCTGAGTTGGATGAAGAGGGTGATGTCGCCGATCCTCAATGGCACCAGCAGGCCATGGGCAATTAGTCTATTGTCGCTTCTAATGTCTCTAGCAATAAACGGATTTTATTCATAGATTCTTCAAACTCACTGTTAGCATCTGAGTCGGCAACAATTCCGCCGCCGCCCCAACAATGAACGATTGAATCTTCAGCAATGACGGTGCGAATGGCAATATTGGTATCCATTTGGTTAGAGGCACAAAGATAGCCCAAACTGCCGCAATAGACAGATCGCTGAATGGGTTCTAGCTCATCAATGATTTCCATTGAACGTTTTTTTGGCGCGCCAGTAATTGAGCCCCCTGGGAAGCAGCCCCGAAGCAAATCTAAGGGCGTATAGTCGGGTTTAAGCTCACCGGTCACGGTGCTCACCAAGTGATGCACATTGGGAAAACTTTCTAAATCAAATAGCTTTGGAACCCGAATACTGCCTGCAATACAGGATTTGCCCAAATCATTACGCAGCAGATCCACGATCATTAGATTCTCAGCGCGATCCTTATCGCTATTTAACAGCTGAATAGCATTCTCTTGATCCTCTTCAACTGTTTTACCGCGAAGTACTGTGCCCTTAATGGGTTTAGTTTGCGCTTTTATTGTTTCATTTTCAGGGTATGCCTGAATAAAGCGCTCGGGGGATAACGAAAGAATGGCCTGATTGTCCCACTGCCAAAAAGCCGAATAGGGTGCTGGGTTAGCATTTCGTAAACTTTTATAGGCCTGCCATAGGTCACCTTCAAATGGGGCGCTTAGGTGTTGGGCATAGTTAACCTGATAGCAGTCTCCCTCGGTAATATAGTCTTTTACTTGGCTGATGGCTTCGATATATCGCTCTTTGCTCACCGTTGGCTTAAAAGTCTCTTTTAAAGCAAAACCTGTATCGGCAATCTTAGGTTTTTCAGTCAAAAGGGTACGAATTTTTTGCTGTAAATCCAGTGGGCAACGTGGGTGAAAATATAGAGTATTTTTTCGTAGTTCATGATCAATTACCAATGACCAAAGGTACAGTCCTACACGAAGATCGGGTAACTCTGTTGCGCGGGGCTTGCTAGACTCGATGGATTGAGACTGTCTTCCAAAGTCATAGCCAAAATAGCCTAACAGGCCGCAAACGAAGGGCGCATCCTGCGGTGGCATAATGGGTTGAATCTCGTTCAGTAGGCCTGTAGCAATCTCGAAGGGGTTGTCTTGTGTCTCATTTCGGTGATTGTCTTGTAGGAGATAGCTTTGCTCAGCGTTAGTCTCGATAATGGTTTGTGGGCAAGCGGAGATAATATCAAAGCGACCCTGAAGGCTACGTGGCTTTCCGCTGTCCAACCAAATGGCTTCCGGAAGATCCCTCAGGCACTCAAACAGTTTCTCACTATTAGCCTGATAGGGGATTTCTTCACTTAGAATTTTGAACATAAATCGATCGGTAGCAGTCATTTTGTAATGAGTTCGTACTCTAGTAGTAATGGGTTGTTTACGCAAACTTTAAGTAAATGATTTAGGCGTTTGTTCAATCCTCTGGATCATAGGTCGGTATGCCCCATAAAGTCGTATAGAGTGTGGCAAATATTAACAATCAACGCTAAACAATTAAGTAATTCGTCAAAACAGGGTATAATGCTGTTCTGCTTTGAATGTTTTGGTGCCTCTAAGGCATATAAACTAAGGTAAATAATGAACTCTTTAGCAACTGCTCCCACCGCACTCTATGATCACCCCAAATACTGGGCTGAATGCCTTCTGCCTGCACCTTTTTTACCCATGTCTAGGGAAGAGATGGATCAGCTGGGCTGGGATAGCTGTGATGTCATCCTAGTGACCGGTGATGCCTATGTGGATCACCCTAGCTTTGGTATGGCGGTGATAGGGCGTGTACTTGAAGCTCAGGGTTTTAGAGTAGGTATTATCTCGCAACCCGATTGGCGGGATGCTGAAAGCTACAAGGTTCTTGGCGAACCCAATCTATATTTTGGTGTTACTGCCGGCAATATGGACTCAATGATTAACCGCTACACAGCGGATCGCCGTATGCGTAGTGATGATGCCTACACGCCCCATGATGAAGGTGGAAAGCGTCCTGATAGGGCTGTGACGGTTTACACGCAAAAATGTCGCGAGGCCTATTCCCACATACCGGTAGTCGTTGGTGGTATTGAAGCCAGCCTTAGGCGTTTAGCTCATTATGATTATTGGTCTGAATCGGTAAAGCGTTCAGTACTTATTGATTCAACTGCCGATATGCTGCTTTATGGAAACTCTGAAAGGGCACTGGTTGATCTCACTCATCGATTGGCTAATGGGGAATCTATAAAACAAATAACTGATTTACGCGGTACGGCTTTCTTACGTAAAAAAATTCCTCAGGGTTGGCGTGAGATTGATTCGACCAGTGTCGATCAAGTGGGAGGGACAAAAAAAGCCAAAAACCCCTATGATGCACCCCATCCGAGTAACTGTGATGATGCTAAGAAGATTCGAACAGACGCGGAAGCGCCACAGGTAAGTCAGCAAGAAACTCAGGTTGTTTCGCTAGTGCCTGATACACAGGCGATTAAAACGGATCCCAATAGTACCTATATTCGCATGCCCTCCTTTGAGCAGGTTGAAAATGACCCAGTACTTTATGCCCATTCTGATCGTATTTTTCATCGCGAAACTAATCCGGGCAATGCAAGACCACTGGTTCAAAATCAAGGTAGAAATGATATTTGGGTAAATCCTCCGCCAATTCCCCTAGAAACCGAAGAATTAGACTGGGTCTTTGAACAGCCGTATAAACGAGTCCCGCATCCGACCTATGGCGATGCCAAAATACCGGCTTACGAGATGATTCGTTTCTCCGTGAACATTATGCGTGGTTGTTTTGGTGGCTGTACCTTCTGCTCAATCACCGAACATGAGGGACGTATTATTCAGAGTCGTTCTGAAAAGTCGATTCTTAATGAAGTAGAAAATATCCGCGATATGACGCCGGGCTTTACGGGCGTTATTTCTGATTTGGGTGGTCCAACCGCCAATATGTATCGTCTCAATTGTAAAGATAAAAAGATTGAAGAAACCTGTCGCAGACCCTCCTGTGTCTATCCCTCTATTTGCGTTAATCTTGAAACTGATCATAAGCACACTACTCAGTTGTATCGTAAAACACGCAATTTGGATGGCATTAAGAAGGTGGTTGTGGCCTCGGGTTTGCGCTATGACTTGGCAGTTAAAGACCCCGAATATGTCAAAGAACTAGTCACTCATCATGTGGGTGGCTACCTAAAAATTGCCCCAGAACATTCTGAAGACGGCCCGCTATCTAAAATGATGAAGCCGGGCATGGATAGCTATTATGAATTTAAAGAAATGTTTGAACGTTTCTCTAAAGAAGCCGGTAAAAAGCAGTATCTAATACCGTACTTTATTTCTGCTCATCCAGGCTCAACCAATCAAGACATGATGCATCTATCTCTGTGGCTTAAGCAGAATAAATTCAGAGTGGATCAGGTACAGAATTTTTATCCTTCGCCTATGGCGTCTGCGACCACCATGTACTTTACCGGTAAAAATCCGTTAAAGCCGCTTAAGCGCAACACTGAAGATCCTATTTTCAGTGCTAAAAGCAAAGAGCAACGAACACTACACAAAGCATTCTTGCGTTACCATGATCCAGAAAATTGGCCAATGTTGCGAAAAGCCCTGCGTCGAATGGGTAAGGCTGAGTTGATTGGACATGGTGATGATTGCTTGGTACCTGGTGAGTCTAGGCGTGAAAAAGAAATACAGCGTCGCGAAACGCGAAAGGGTAAACAAAGACCTAAGGCGAGAGGTGCGCTTAATAAGCGTCGTAATCGCTAATTTAACTGGGGAAAAGCCGTGATATCAAAGCAGGTATCGCGGTCTCTACTCTTAAAATTCTAGGGCCAATGGTCACCGCTTTAACGCCCACTTCTTTGAGCTTTTCAATCTCATAGGGTATAAAACCCCCTTCAGGGCCAACCACTAAGGTGGTGGGCGTTTGAATGTTAATTGGGCAGGGCTCTGATCCCTGTGGGTGCCCAACTAAGGCCGTTGATTCGCCTATAATATTGGCAAGCTCATCTTCCATAAAAGGTTTAAACAATTTTTTCTGGGTCACAGTTGGTAAAATCGTATCTCTAGACTGCTCCAAGCCAAGAATAAGCTCGTTTTCCACGGCCTGCTTTTCTAGATGGGGCGTTTGCCAAAAACTTTTTTCTACACGTTTTGAGTTGATTAAGTAAATATCCTTGATACCCATAGAGCTCACTGACTGTAGGCATCTCCGCAACATCTTAGGTCTAGGCATAGCCATGATTAGCGTCAGGGGTAAAGGCGGTGGCGGTGGGGTATCTAATTCAATCGCTAAAACGGCAAGATCCTGATTAATCGACTTAACAATACCAGTGCCCATCAAGCCATTCACTTCACCCACGCGCAATGATGAGCCTTCATCTAATTGATGAATCTTCCTAAGGTGCTCTAGCTGCCGGCCGGAGACCTCGGCCTGATTGCCGTTAATTTGGCTGGATTGAAGTAATAATAAATTCATTGGAGAAATTGTAACGGATTTTAACTATACAGGGTGAACAAACAGTTGCTTTTGTTGGCTTTGATGCAAATTACCTCAGGTGGGAATATAATTACTCGAGGTCCCGTTCGATTAACAGGATAAATCCGTCGCCTCCTAAGCGACTGCTGGGGGTTCGAGTCCCTCACGGGACACCACGTTAAATTCATATCTAAATATTTTTCTTTATATGCGTTCGAATTGGTCTATTCGAACGACAGTTGGGCTCTTTTTTCTGTAATATGACAAGAATTTAATACAATTTAATATATAAGTCTCTCGATGATCAGCTAATCTTTGCATGTCCTCCAAATATAATTAAAAAATTTAATAAGGTTTCTTATGTACCGTTTTTATAAACTTCCTCTCATTATATTCTTCGCCTTTTTGCTAAGCGGGACTTCTCTGGTCGGTCATTCTGCTGAGTACGACAATCTAACTCAAGGCAATGAACTTAGCTGGGACATAGATGCAAATGGTCAGGCTGATGCCTTAACTGATGGCTTATTAATGCTTCGATACAGTTTTGGTTTGCGTGGCGAGGCACTCATTGCAGGCGCCGTATCCTCTAATTCAAACATCTCAGCTGTAGATGTTGAGTCAAGAATAGATAATATGCTCGCCACTGCTGATATTGATGGTAATTCTAAGGTCGATGCCCTGACTGATGGCCTATTACTTCTTAGGTATTTGTTTGGTCACAGAGATGAGGCCCTCCTAAGAGGAGCTTTAGGCTCCAGTGCTTTACGATCGTCAATAGCTGAAGTTACTGTTTATCTTGATTCTTTCATGCCAAATCAAACCCCAGAGCTAATTGATGGTGATAATGATGGTGTAGTAGATGCGGACGATGCCTTTCCTAACGACGCGAGCGAAACTCTCGATAGCGATAATGACGGTGTTGGTGATAATACTGATGCATTCCCTAATGACGCAAGCGAAACGGCTGATACAGATAATGATGGTGTTGGCAATAACGCTGATGCTTTTCCCAATGATCCAAACGAAACTGCAGATCTAAATAACAATGGCACTGGTGATAATGCCGATGCCGATGCCGATGCGAGTTTAGCTCCGCTTTCTGATTACTGCGCATCCCCGCTTTTTCATCTAGGCATTGCTGGTGAAACTCAGAGTCAGGTTAATTTGACTATAGAAAACGTTGGCAACAATACCGTCCGCGTATCGATTGTTAGCGCTGATTCCAGTGCAGTTGATGTTTTAATTGTTGAAGGTGGATCAGGTGCCAGCATCGTTGACGATACTTCAGCGAGTGACGGTGCCTATACCAAGCTTTTGAGCTGGTCTAATGCTATGCCAGACAGCGCAACAGTGTCTATTCTTTGGAGTAAAACTTCCAGTGGCGGTAATTGGATTCAAAGAGATATATCCCTAGAAACAGCGGCTACCTGTAGTGGAGCTTCAGCAGGAACCGGTAATAACAACGGTTCAGACTCCGATAACAATAACGGTGGAACGGGAACGGGAACGGGAACTGGAAATGGAAATGATGGTGGTAGTTATGAAGCACCCCCCATTATTATTGATGAAGTTAATGTTTCCTACGTTGCTTTATCAGGTAATGATGCGCAGCCTATGCTTGTAGGTGGTGCCGGCTCTTCTCAGCCTGGTTTCGCACTGTATGTATTTGATTCTGATACTGTGAATGGTACTACCAGTAATTGTAATGGTGGCTGTGCAAATGCTTGGCCTCCCTTGTTGGTAACAGACTCCGCGCCCTCTGGCATACAGGGTCTAGATTCAATTACTCGGGATGATAATTCTGAGCAAGTCACTTATCAGGGAAGACCCCTATATTTCTATGTCAATGATACTGCTGTTGGCGAATTTAATGGTGATAATGCATCAGGTTGGCATTCGGTTGTTTATCAGGAAGTTGGTGATGTGCAGATGCTTTATGGCGCTAATACAGCCCTTGAGCCCGCTACATCATTTGACACAGATGAGGGTGTGATTGTTACTCGTCTTGCCGACCGCGGCAGAGACCGTCACGCAAAAGATTCAGGAGATATGGATCATTATGATCATTATCTTGCCCATTATTGGGAATATCGAACCATGCGTATTCAGCTCGAAGATTATGTACCCACAGGGAAAAGCTTAATTAAGGTAACTTGGATTACTGAATCTGAATTAGGTGCCAAAGAATTTCGCGTTTGGTACGCTGGCGCGAGTACATCAGGTCAATTCTGGTTTAATCCCCAGCCAGAGGGTCAACAGGCAAATCCAAATGAACCTGGTGTCGTTTATCATGGTACAGGTACTTGGAATGATAACTTCGAAAAAGTGGGTGCTGGTGATCAGCATAAATATACATTAAATATTGACTCGCGTTGGCAATTAGGCGGTCAAATTCAAGAGCCTCTGCAATTGGGAATGAATATGGAATTTGAGTCCAGTATGTTTTTAGTAAACCCACCTGCGGGTTCGCGACTCAATTACTACGGCACAAGTTTTGTATATAAAATTGGTCAGCCAGGCGTTCATCCGTTTGAGTGGGAGGTTGGTCAGCAGGATGGAAGCCCAATTCCACAGCGTGGTTTAAGTGGTGGTGGTACTACATTGGGTTATAACTATACCAATGAGCCTGCAGGGCGTTTTATGCAAATGGCGACTAATATGGCGCCAGGTAATGCAGATCCCTTTGTATTGGGCCGCCGCATCCATCATACGAGTTTTGTTGATGGTATCCACGATGAGCGCAGTGAGAATCCGGTTTGGACGGAACAAGCTAATAAATCAGGCACACATTACATAAATGAATCCTGTGCAGATTGCCATGTTCGTAATGGTCGTGCCTTAGTGGCTGATGTAGGTGGATCGCTCGATAAATGGGTGTTTAGGGTAGGTGATGCCAACGGCAACCCTATGAGCTCAATTGGTAGCGTGCTTCAGCCCACAAAAATTGGTAATGCCACCTCCGAGGGTTCGGTAACGTTAGGCCCATGGACTAATATTTCTCAGGGTGAATTTGCAGGATTGCGTTCGCCAAATTATCAATTCACTAATGTTTCACCTCCGCAGTTCTCAGCGCGCATTGCCCCCTCGTTAGTCGGTATGGGATTACTTGAGGCTGTAGATGAAGCAACCGTTCTTTCTTGGGTTGATGAAGATGATAGCAATAATGACGGAATTTCAGGCCGTGCTTCTATGGTTGAAGACCCAGAAAACGGAGAAATACGTCTGGGCAGATTTGGCTACAAGGCCGGAACCTTTAGCGTTAAACATCAGGTTGCCTCTGCATTTAATACTGATATGGGTGTGATGACATCGATGATTCCAAATCCTGATTGTGGTAGCGAGCAAGCTAGCTGTGGCAATTCAGGTTCTGAGATAGCCGATGAGCATGTAAACAACCTAGTGAAGTACGTTTCACTTCTTGGTGTCGGCGCGCGTCGTGACTATGCCAACCAAACCGGTGAAAAGTTGTTTGACGATATTGGCTGTGCCGGTTGTCATAGACCTTCATTGGTCACCAGTAACAGCCATCCTTTGGCTGAGCTGCGTGGGCAAACAATTTATCCGTACACTGATATGTTGCTTCATGATATGGGTGATGGTTTAGCAGACAACCTTGCCGAGGGATTTGCAAGTGGTGCTGAATGGAGAACCTCTCCTTTATGGGGACTTGGCTTAGTAAAAAATGTTATGCTAGGTGACACAAAGGCCAATGATCTCATTTCGATAGCGGATGCTCAAAATCGTGCTATTAATGAGGAAAGAAGAATAGGTTATTTACATGATGGTCGTGCACGCACTATTGATGAGGCTATTCGTTGGCATGGTGGTGAGGCTCAAGCTTCTAAAATTGCCTATGAGGCTTTAAGTGATTCAGAGCGAAATGCGGTAATAAATTTCCTTGAAAGCCTTTAAATAACTGCAGGCTTGGTTCACATCAGGGTTGTTTGGAATTGTAGTATTTCTATAGATTATATTAATAAAAAAGGGTTGTGATTTTGTTTTTGATAAATTTGATAAATATTTTAGAAATTCCCAGTATAAAGAAAAGTTTCATATTGCTTATGGGGTTATCTTTAAGTGTTGCAACATTTTCACAAAATGTTGCTGGTTGTGAGCCCTCATTTAATAACGGGGTTCTCAAAATTGAAGCTGAATGCTATTCAAGTACTCTTGGTGAGGTGGATTTAGAAAATACAACTGACACCGGTGGCGGCCAAAATGTAGGCTGGATCGATGCATTTGATTCTATGATCTATAGTATTGATATCCCAAGCTCTGGGAACTATCGCTTAAATTATCGTTTGGCAAGTCCAAATGGAAGTGATCTCGGTTTTAATGTATCTGTAGAAAATCAAATAGTCGATACTTTTTCAGTCGCACCGACTGGTGCTTGGCAAAATTGGTATTCTGAAACAGGTCGAATTATCTATTTACCCTCTGGGCAACACAATATTCAGTTAGATGCTTTAGACTCCTACATGAATATTAATTGGTTTAGCCTGACGCTAGTAAATGATCCTGTTGATCCCGCTCCTGCTAATTCAGTAGTTGATGAAAACGAAGATAATTGGCAACCCATTGATTCAGCCAAGTGGTTTCATCAAACCAAGTTACCGAACGGGTCTAGTTGGTTTAACAATGAACAACAGCACTACACGAATGAGCTTGATAATTCATATGTGAGTGATGGAACATTAAAAATTGTAGCAAAAAAGCAAAGCTATACTAATCAGGGTGTTACAAAGCAATACACCTCAGCAAGATTGAATTCTAAGTATGCATTCAAATATGGGAAAGTTGAATTTAGGGCAAAGATGCCGAGCGGAAGTGGTACTTGGCCAGCGGTGTGGATGCTTAATAGAAATATCACTGAAAATGGCGCTTATTGGTACACTCAAGGTTATGGCACAACGCCTTGGCCTGCCTCGGGCGAAATTGATATTTTAGAACACTGGGGTCGAAATCCTGGTTATGCTCAAAGTGCAATGCACACAACCTCTAGCCATGGCGGCACTGTTAATCACGGTGGTCAATACGTTAGCAATATTTTTTCTGACTTTCACACCTATACCATGGACTGGGATGCAAACAGTATAAAATTTTATGTTGATGATAAATGGCACTACACCTATAACCCATCGACCAAAAATGCAAATACTTGGCCATATGATGATAATTTTTTCTTACTGCTAAATATTGCTATTGAGCAAAACATTGTTAGTAGCTTTACTCAGTCTCAGATGGAAATTGATTGGATTCGCGTATACCACCATGAAACCAATGAACTTCTGTGGTCTGATGAGTTTAATTATGGTCAACAGGATTCAGATGTAACAGATGACAGTGCAGATGTTCCTCCTGATAACGGCATCGCTGATAATGTGAATGATGTTTCTAGTCCAATTGATACTTATTTTTCACAATCACAAATATTAAGAATCGCAAATAATCCAAATGCCATTAGGAACGGGCAATTAATAATGGATATTGAATACGATGTTAGCTCAGAGGACGCTGAATTAACGGGTATAGGCTACCGAATTCATTTTGACAGCACCATGTTTGAATTTTCGGAAATTAATAATTTATTGGAAAAAAATAATGTTGAGGCTGGTGCACAAGTTGAGCCTGATACAGATGATTTTGATAATAATTCAAAAACTGATAGCTTTATAAGTTTCTCATGGAACTCTGACGATGAAGATTGGCCGGGCATTGAATTACCAACCAATCTTTCAACGGTTATCTTTAATGTTGATTCGGAAGCCGTAAATGCTTTTGATTATTCACCTATCGGCTTTTCAAAGATCAGTGGTCCAGAGGGTATTAATCTAATATCAGTCAATGATGTCATAAAAGTAATGCCTGCGAGTTGGGATTTTGATACAAACGGTGGAGCCGATGCGCTTACTGATGGATTGCTTTTTTTAAGACATAGCTTTGATTTAAGGGGTTTGTCATTAACTGGTAAGGCTATGACTTTTGGCGTGAATACTTCAGGTTCCGAAATAGAGAGCCTTCTCAGTGCTGCTTCAAATTTCACAGATATAGATGGTGATGGACAGGTAGATGCTCTAACTGATGGTTTTTTACTGCTTAGATATATGTTTGGTGTGAGAGGTGATTCGCTCATTGAAGATGTGATTTCACCCAGCGCGACAAGAACGACGCATTCTCAAATTGAAAGCTATATTTCTAAGCATATGCCCGATAACACTACAGATGTTATCGATGAGGTGCCACCTCAGATAACCTTAATTGGCGACGCAACTTTGCCGCTAGCCTCTGATGTTAGCTACCCAGAACTAGGAGCGGTAGCGACTGATAATCAAGATGGTCAAATAACAGTTATTATTACTGGTGATGTCGGAAGTGCCGAAGGCAGCTACGATATAACTTACACTGCAACAGATACTGCGGGGAATTCTACTACAGAAACCAGAACAGTAGTCGTTGACGTACCGCCTTTTTTAACGGATTTTGAGCTATTAAGTGCCAATAACCCTGAACTATTAAATGACTTAAGACTTGATATTCAAGGGAACACTATTTCTGGTCGAGTGCCACAAAATATATCTTTTAGTAATTTAGTTGCATCATTCACCCATAATGGTTCAACAGTTACGGTTGAAAATGTTGAGCAAACAAACGGCGATACTGTTAATGATTTTAATGAGTTAGTGCAATACAAGGTTAGTAAATCAAATGGTGTTAGTAAAACTTATACTGTGAATCTAACTAAATTTACTGGCTTGCCTATTATTAATATTCAGACGGATGGCAATCTTCCAATTGAGTCTAAAGATGACTATGTAACAGGTACAGTTACCATTGACGGTGGGCGTGGATTTAAAGATTTAGAAAGTACTGTCATGAAAATCAGAGGCAGGGGTAATTCAACATGGATGCACCCTAAAAAACCCTATCAAATGAAGTTGGACAGCAAAGAAAAATTCCTTGATATGCCAAAACAGAAAAAATGGATTTTCTTGGCTGAATTCTCTGATAAGACAATGCTTAGAAACACTTTAGGATTTGAATTAGGTTATTTAAGCTCATTAGACTGGACGCCAAAGGCTGAATTTGCTGAGGTCTATATCAACGGAGATTATAGCGGTACTTATAATGTGTCCGAAAAAGTTGAAGAAAAGTCTGACCGAGTTGATATAGGTGATGAAGGTTTCTTATTAGAAAAAGATTCTAATATTCAAAATAGGGTTGATCCAGACGATGTTTACTTTAATACAGGTGTCTTTCAGGACCAAGATGTTATTGTTATTAAGTCCCCGGAAATTGACCGTATTGATGAGAATGATTTTTCCTTTGAGCAGGACTCGCGCTATATTTATATAAAAGATCATATTAATGCGTTTGAAACGGCTCTTTTTGGCGAAAACTTTACCAATGCAGAAACTGGCTATCAGAAATACATTGACATCAACAGCTTTATTGACTGGTTCTTGATCAACGAAATAGCCAAAAATGTAGATTCCAAAAGCTTTTCTAGCATCTACTTTACTCATATACCGGGTGAAAAAATTAAGATGGGTCCTCTCTGGGACTTTGATCTTGGTTTTGGCAACATGGACTATGCTGACCCAGAATTCCCTGAAGGCTGGTGGGTACGATATAACCCATGGATTGACCGCTTGCTAGATGACCCGGCTTTTGTCACGCAAGTTAAAAATCGCTTTAAAGATCATTATTTTGCAAATAAACAATATCTTTTGGATAAGATTGATGAAAAAGCTGAGCTATTAAAATGGGCACAACAAGAAAACTTTAATAAATGGCAGATATTAGGTGTTCAGGTCTGGCCTAATCCTATAGACAAGGTGTTTGACACCTATGAAGAAGAAGTTGCCTACCTAAAAGAATGGTTTGATGATCGGATGAATTGGCTTAATGGTGCTGTGAATTCATTAAATGGCGAGCCTTCAGACCCTGAAGAGCCAATTTCTGATCCAGAAAACGTCTTTGTGACCTTTCAGGTTGATATGAATGCTCTAGATACAAATGCGGAAGGTGTTTATGTGGCAGGCGGTGATTTGGGTCAAGATGGCTACTTGTTGACTGATAATGGTAACGATGTATGGTCGGTAACAATTGAGCTAGATACCAATTCTCGTTATCTTTATAAGTTCCGAAATCAGCCTTCTTACGGTACATGGTCAGGATTTGAAGGTATTGATGGCTTAGTTGCCGGTGACTGTGGTACTGGCACTTGGTCTGATAGGTATCTTGATGTGGGTGTTAGTGACATTATATTGGATGTTGTCGCTTATGGAAGCTGTACAGCAGATCCGTATTAAGAACTATAATCTTTGCATATTGTCTTAAATAGAACTCATTAGAAATATAAGGTAACAATTATGTCGAACCACAAAGCTTTGAATATGTTTGGTCGCTCAGGTAACCCCTCATTAAATGCCCAAACGTTTGCCGACAGTGCTAAAGATGCAAACTTTAGCAACTATGTACCAGCAGCAACCATGACCCTAGAGGGCACAGTTAATAAAACAGGTATATTACTTGCACTGGTCGTAATCTCTGCTTTTTATACATGGTCAGAGTTCTTTTCTACCGGTAATCCCGCAAGCGTTATGCCTCTGGCAGTGGGTGGAGCTATTGTTGGCTTTATTTTAGCTTTAGTCACCATATTCAAAAAACAATGGTCGGGTACAACAGCACCCTTATATGCCATTGCTGAGGGTTTATTTCTTGGCGCTATTTCAGCCATATTTGAAGCCCAGTATCCAGGCATTGTGATACAGGCAGTGGGACTTACATTGGGAACACTAGCTTCATTACTTTTCCTCTACAAAACTGGCATCGTAAAGCCCACCGAAAACTTTCGCCTGATGGTCACTTCAGCCACTATGGGTATCGCTATTCTTTATTTGGTTAGCATGCTAATGAATATGTTTGGCTCTGGCGGTATTGGATTTATTCATTCCAATGGTTTGTTTGGGATTGGTTTTAGTCTATTTGTTGTTGCAATAGCCGCCTTAAATCTGGTGCTAGACTTTGATTTTATCGAGCAGGGCTCAGAAATGGGTGCACCTAAATATATGGAATGGTTCGGTGCCTTTTCATTGATGGTCACCCTGATATGGCTATATCTTGAAATGCTTCGCCTATTAGCCAAGCTGAGAAGTCGTTAATGGATGCTAATACCCTAATATTTGGCGGTATATCCTTATTATCCCTAGCGGTTTTTTTCTATCTAGGGCGCTTTAGAGCCTCTTCAAAACAAAGAAATCGAGAAGACCGCATCAACTGGTCTTCTCGAAAGTTCTCACTGTGGAAGATATTTCTTTATAGTCTAGTGGCGGTTGGTGGAATAGTTCTGTTGACGCAGCTTTTCTAAGTCAAGCCCCAAAAATAACCTTCTGAATCCCAGCTATAAAAAAGTCTTTTGATTAAGGGTTTTTTAAAAGTGATTAATTACCATGAAAATTGTTCCCTTCGAACTCGCAAACTTCCCTTTTCTTAATTCCATCTGCCACCTTTATCTAGGCACTTGTCCACTTTCCAGCATTCACAACCGGAAAGAAACAAGAATATTACTAATACAGGAAACATTCTTTTCATAGAAACCTACTAATAATGTTTTTTATATGCATTCTCAACTTGCCATTGAAAGTTATCTTGAAAACACTGCCTTGATCAAATGACTCTTGCTCTGAGCTATTTTCCACCGCCGCCTCCACCATCTTCACTTCTACCACTTATGACGCTATCAATAATACCGCTTTCACTGAACCAGCTTGATGCCACAACGGTGTTTACATCAACAGCCGAAAAACCTGAATTGCCACCAAAATATTTTGTAGCTAAGTATTCTCTGTTTTTTCTTAGTGACTTATGTTGGACTGATTCGTACATATCAGTTTTTGGATCACATAACATCGCTACAGCGTAATCTACAAATTTCATACTAAGAGTTGACTGCGCAATGGTTTGCTCAATTTGTCTTTTGGTGTAGTAATCAGAAAAACCATACCTAGATTTCAATAATGATGGTAAATTCTTCATATAAGACTTTATTGCACGTTTCTTTCTCCAATCCTTTAGCATCTTCAAATTTGCTCTCTTTATTGATCGTTTATTATGTGGTGAGTTAAACAAATATAGCCAGATAACGCTGTGGTTTCACTTGTTGCAACTCCGAATGCTAGGCAATTGCTAATTGCTACAAGAATAGACGCTATTTACCAAGATATCGTTTTTAAGCCCTAGAGCGATAAGAGGGGTGAGAGTGATCTGGTAGTCGGGTTTGTTGTATGGGGTTCCACGGGGAGGGGTGGGTGCTTATCAGCCTTCGGGCTGAACGAAGTCTTTAAAACCGCCTGCCGCGCCTAAAATACGTTGTATTTTATCGAACCCTCGATACGCTATTGATATAAATGTATTTAATTAGCTTAAGTTTCAAGCCTAACAAATACATTCCACTAGAATGTAGTATTTAAGCTATTTACCCAGACATTTTCTATGTAAATAGGATTAGGTAAGTAGACTATATTTATTTTTAATATGATATTTAATTAATCAATTTTCAAGGAAGAGAATATGATAAAAATAAAATTAAATAGTTGGCAGCAATTGCTTTTAATATCGCTAATATATCTAGGTTCAACCCTCAGTATAAATGCCCAACATGAATTAATGTCTCAACAGCTTGCACAACAAGAGTTATCTCAGTGGCAATTTTACCAAAAAGACCTAATAGGTAGAGAGCAACCTGAGGAGGAAGCTGAAGAGGTTGGTGCAATCATAAGAAAAGGTACCATATTTTGGGGTGCTGCAGGAAAAAATTCATGGGATGGAACATTAGTCACCCTGAAACGAAAAACTACTCATATACCCATCTGCTTTAGCGAGGCAAGTGAAGTGTACTTTTATAATAATCGCGGCGAGTATCAAAAAGATTGGAAAACGTTTAAAACCAGAATACAAAATATATTAAAACGATGGACGAGCTATGCGAACCTTGAGTTTGATTTTAAGAATTCTTGCGCTGAAATAAATAATAAAAATTATAGTGTAACCATTAAGTTACAAAGCGGTGAAGATTATTTAGGGCATGCAGAGTCCATTGGTGTAGATAACGAAAATAATACAAGATCGGGTAACAAGGATGGGGTAACAGAATTAAATATTGATACTAAAGGGATATTTTCCCAATATACTTGGCTACACGAAATGGGTCATGTCTTAGGTTTTATGCATGAGCATGCGCATGAGGATTCAACCTGCGCCTTTAGCAATACAGCTGTGTTAGAACAGTATCTTGCTAATAAACATGATATGGGTTATCTACAGCATTTCGCATATGATGATCGTTCGATAATGAATTATTGTAACTCAGGCAGTCGTGTAGCGGAGACCCTAGATAGAGAGGTTTACTTATCCAGTTCAGATCATAGAGCGACCATGATGGTTTATGGCGTAAAGCCGAACTTTAGTGGCGTTCTACGTGACATAAACAATAAATACAAATACTTTATAAATGGGCAATATCAAAAAGACTTCTCTTCAGATTGCCGCATAAATCAAGAGGGTCATTTGACTGGTACTCCTATGCTTGAACCTAAAGAATTGGCTAAAATTGATAAGCCTATTTGTATACAAAAGGGGAATACATTAGAGACTATAACTTATAACAATAACCCTTACACAGGTGTCTTTCACTACAAAATCAATGGCATAAATAAAGAATTCTATGTTAAGGAAGGGAAATACAGTACTGACTACAAAGGTGAAGCTTATGATGTTAAAGGTCATTTATACTCAGTAATAGGGGGGGGGATATATCCTAGTCAATATACTGGTATCTCTACAATTAATGGAAGTATGTTTCCAGTAATTAATGGCACATTGGATCGTGAGTTTACGGGTGTGCTTGAAAATGATGGATCATCCTACGGTTTCGTAAATGGTGAGTCTATTTTGCCTTACAAGCCATCAAGATATAAAGATAATGAATGGGTTGCCCTGCAAGATCGCACAGGAAAATACCATGCTTTTAAATTTGGGATGCACAAAAAAAATTATGAAAATATATATTGCAAAGGAAGCAGTATTGAAATTTACTTTTCTCCTCGCCTCTATATTCCCACTGAAAATCGCTACACTTGCTTCCCTAAAAAAGATGGTACTGAAAGACCCTTTATTCAAAATAAAAATGATGAAAATCCTGGGTCTCCCATAAATGGAATTAGAATGGATTTATTCCATGATAAAGAGCCATTATTATTAGTAAATGGGTTTCACAGGCCTAGTTACACCGGTGTTGTTGATGAAGTCAATTATTACAATGGAATACCTGCAGCGGGTGAAGTTAACGATATAAAGTATGCTAAAAATGGAAAACCTTTAACCGGTTTTTATAAAAACAAATACTTTAAAGATGGAATGTTATTTACAGGTCTCTTTGAAGAAAAATATTATAAAGATGGAAATTTCCAATCCAATTATCAAGGCTTAGTAGAAATAGGAAACACAAACTTTTATGTTAATAATGGAAAGCTAGCTAAAGGTTTAAATCTCTATCAGGATAAGCTGTATCAAAACGGAGAGCTAGCTAAAGGTTCAAATCTCTATCAGGATAAGTTGTATCAAAACGGAGAGCTAGCTAAAGGTTTAAATCTCTATCAGGATAAGCTGTATCAAAACGGACAGCTAGCTAAAGGTTTAAATCTCTATCAGGATAAGCTGTATCAAAACGGAGGGCTAGCTAAAGGTTTCAATGTTTATCGGGATAAGCTGTATCAAAATGAAAGGCTAGCTTCAGGTTTCAATGTTTATCAGGATAAGTTGTATCTAAAAGGAGGGCTATCCATAGGTTTCAATGTTTATCAGGATAAGTTGTATATACATGAAGAGCTAGCTAAAGGTTTTACTGTTTATCAGGATAAGCTGTATCAAAACGGAGAGCTAGCTAAAGGTTTCAATGTTTATCGGGATAAGCTGTATCAAAATGAAAGGCTAGCTTCAGGTTTCAATGTTTATCAGGATAAGTTGTATCTAAAAGGAGTGCTACCCATAGGTTTCAATGTTTATCAGGATAAGTTGTATATACATGAAGAGCTTGCTAAAGGTTTTGATGTTTATCAGGATAAGCTGTATCAAAACGGAGAGCTAGCTAAAGGTTTAGATGTTTATCGAGATAAGCTGTATCAAAATGGAATGCTAGATAAAGGAATAACAATTTACAGGGATTATCTTTATATAAGCGGAAGTAGACTTGACTTTTATGAGCATTTTAAATATGAGGATTGGAATTATTTTATTTATAATGGGGTGCTATATACCAGTCATGGTTCAATTTATAACGGTAATGCCCTTGCTTGTAATTCATCGCAAACTGGTCCTGTAAAGTGTGTATCGGCAGATTCCCATTATACTGACGGTAATGTCTATAAATATCATACTAATAACAACAAGAATGATACTGCTAAAACTGGCTTTGAAGGAGTCGTCTATTATGAAAGGGATATACGATACGCTGGAAAATATTGTAAAAGCGGAAAACCATACAATAATTTTAAAAAAGTGACTGATTACTTGCAATGTCGAAGCTTTTGGGGAAACAACAAAGTTGATGGTCCGTTTAGTTGGCAGAGGAATTTTTGGAGTTTTTGGGGTTATTGGTAAGGTGTTGCTGATAAAGTTGAAGAAATACCATAGCTAGAAATTTTAGCCATAAAAAAACCTCCCGAAGGAGGTTTCTCTAATATGGCGGTGGGATAGGGATTCGAACCCTAGATAGGCTATTAACCTATGCCAGTTTTCAAGACTGGTGCATTCAACCGCTCTGCCATCCCACCGTATTCTTTTGTCAAAAGCTGAATTTGAATCGTGGCGCAGATTATACCGCGCCATTCTTCGGTGACAAGCTAGAATTGCTATTCTGGTGCAATTTCTTGTGCTTTTTCTTCAGCCTTGCGTTTTTGTCGTGGATCATTGGATGCACGCGCGATATTTTCACTTTTTTGTTTTACTTCTATGGGTGCGTCTGATGTTGTTGGCGCACCTTTTTTGGAAGTTCGACCTTCTGAGCTAACTTCTACCTTAGTTGTTGTCTTGGGTTTCTTTCGTGGATCGTTACTCGCACGCTGAACTGTTGAGCTATCCGTTGTGGCAGGCGCTGAATTTTCTGCTTTGTTTTCAGCTGCTAAAGCCTTGGTTTCAGCTTTGACTTTGGGCTTAGCTTTTGCTTTGGGCTTTGCCTTTGGTTTGGCTTTAGCCTTTGGCTTAGCCTCTGCCTCAATTCCAGTGCTTGCTGTCTCAGAGGTATTACCTTCTGTTGCTACTGGTTTTGGCTTGGTAGCTCGTCTTTTACGTTTTGGCTTAGCGTCGGTCTCAGTCGCATTAGTTGATGCCGTATCAGCGCTTGGCTTGGCTTCTACAGTCTTTGTTTCTGAATCGCTAGCAGTTGGCGCATTATCATCAGTTTTAGCGGCTGCGGGACGTCTACGACGTTTTGGGGCTGCTTTTGGTTTAGCTTCTTCAGAAGAGGCAGCTTTAGGCGCTTTGTCTTCTGTCGGCTTAACTGCAGTATCCGTAGTCGCTGTATCTGTTGACTGTTGATCAGTTTTGTTCTCAATTAACTCTTGGGGTACATCCTGACGACGTCTGCGTCTACGTGGACCACGCTTACGATCATCTGGTCTACGCTGAATACCACTCTCGTTCTTGCTATTAATTGAGTTTTCAGAAGCTTCTGCAGGTTTGCTATTGCTGTCCTTTTTAACCTGATCATTTTTCTGGTTACGCTGATTACGATTTTTAGAGCGATTATCATTCTGGCGTTGATCATTGCGGTTATCTTTGTTGTTCTCAGATTTACCCTGGTTATTTCTATCACCACCACGACGTGACTTATTATCGTTGTTGCGACGTTGATTGTTTTGCTTGCCGCGTCGTTGTTGCGAACCTCGTCTATTGTTAGGGCGAGATTGCTTTTTAGTGGTCTTTTCCTTTTCTTCCTCGCCGTCACCAAACATGCTGTTCCATAAGCGCTGAACAAGACCGGTTGGCTTTTTAGCCACTTCTACCTGTGGGGCAGGGACGTTAGGAACAATTGTCTTAACCGCCGGGATAGGTAGAGTTTGCACAGATTGGCTGCTTTCAGCTTCAATCGATAGATCTGGCTTGCTGAGTTCATTCGCCATCTTGTAGCTGAAATCGGAGTTATCGTCGTCCTGTGTGCGAATTCTAACCACTTCAAAATTAGGCGTTTGCATTTCTGAATTAGGCAACACAGTGATCTTGATGTTGTTTCTAGATTCAATGCTGGTGATTTCACTCCGTTTTTCGTTGAGCAAAAAGGTGGCAACAGAAATTGGAACAATGGCTCTAATTTCACGGCTGTATTCTTTTTGTGCTTCTTCTTCCACCAGTCTAAGAATAGACAGGGCAAGTGATCTAGTGCCACGAATAGTTCCCTGACCTTTACAGCGCGGGCAGACTTTCGACATGGTTTCTTCAAGAGATGGGCGAAGTCTTTGACGAGACATCTCCATAAGACCAAAGCGGGATATACGACCCACCTGAACTCTTGCGCGATCAATTTCTAAGGCATCACGCATTTTGTTTTCAACAGCTTTTTGATGACGATTATTCAACATATCAATAAAGTCGATAACAATAAGGCCACCTACGTCACGTAGTCGTAATTGACGAGCAATCTCTTCTGCAGCTTCAAGGTTAATATTATAGGCTGTTTCTTCGATATCACCGCCTTTTGTAGCGCGCGATGAGTTGATGTCAATAGACACCATGGCTTCGGTAATATCAATAACAATTGAGCCGCCGGAGGGAAGGGATACCTCACGTTCAAAGGCGGTTTGAATTTGATTTTCAATTTGGTAGCGATTAAATAGTGGAATTTCATCCTGGTAAAATTTAATCTTACTTTTGAAGTCAGGCATGACAGTGCCAATAAAAGCAGCGGCTAATGCGTAAGCGTCTTCATTATCAATAATTACTTCGCCGACATCTTGGCGAAGATAGTCGCGAATAGCGCGAACAATCACATTGCTTTCTTGGAATAAGAAGTGCGGTGCTTTTCTATTCTGAGCTTCATCGGTAATGGTGCTCCAAAGCTGCAAGAGGTAATCTAAATCCCATTGAAGTTCTTGTGCAGCGCGGCCAATACCGGCTGTTCTTACGATAGCGCCCATACCTTCGGGTATGTCTAGCGTGCGCATTGCTTCGCGTAACTCTGCGCGATCATCACCTTCAATGCGTCTTGAGATGCCACCAGCTCTCGGGTTGTTAGGCATAAGGACTAAATAGCGTCCCGCTAAACTGATAAAGGTCGTCAGCGCCGCACCTTTTTGGCCGCGCTCTTCTTTTTCCACTTGGACTAGTACCTCTTGGCCTTCTTTGACCGCATCGACAATACGAACACGGCCGCCATCCGAAGCATTCTTTTTAAAGTACTCTCTGGAGATTTCTTTTAGTGGAAGAAAGCCATGACGTTCAGCGCCAAAATCAACAAAGGCTGCTTCAAGGCTAGGTTCTACTCGGGTTATTTTGCCCTTGTAGATATTAGATTTTTTTTGTTCTCTCGTTCTGTTTTCAATATCTAGATCGTAAAGTCTTTGACCATCGACCATTGCAACACGCATTTCCTCAGTATGAGATGCGTTAATTAGCATACGTTTCATATAAACACCTTAATAATTAAAGCGATATAGCAACGGCTGGGGGATAAGAGAGGGTAAGCCAGAAAAGGGCTTATAAGGGCTGTAGCGCCTATGGTAGGGCATCAAGCACTTGTTGGTGCTGTACTCAAAGCTGCTGTAGTTAACTGTAACAGGGCTTTATTGAGTTCTATCTTGTTAAGATAAACTTATACCATATTCCGGCTAGGAGCCGACCTGAAAGGTTTTTTGCCAAATAAATAGATTGAGACAAAACCCTTCTTTAACATCTTGGTGACTGCCTAAGCTTAATCGCTTCTTAGTGGCGTCGTTTTCCGATGTTATAAATCTCTTCTTCACCAGCTGAGCTTTATCAGCTTGTATTTAGGTTGTCTCCCAACTACGTGGCAAACAACAATAATTCTTTCTTAAATATACGTTAAACTTCCAGTGGTTCTAGCAATTAATTAGCTTAAAAGCGCTGAAATCAAAGGCATAGTAGCAATGATAGACTATATCTTCAATGAATCCTTAGTATATTAGGGTCTTATTGGCTTTAAAGGAGGTTTTTAGGGGCTTTTCTTTACTAAAAACTGACTTTTGATCGAATTGCTTGGGTTTATTTATGAATTATGCCGCAAGTGTCGGTATAATTTATCCTTAATTCGTCAAAATAAGTTAAACCATTGCAAAACACTGATAAAAATAACCCTTTTAGTGCGGTCACCTTTCATGAGGTTGACGCTGAATATGCCGGTCAGCGATTAGATAATTTTTTAATAAGACTGCTCAAAGGTGTCCCTAAGTCGCGTATTTATCGTTTGTTGCGAAAAGGCGAGGTTCGAGTTAATAAGGGCCGTGTCAAAGCAGAAACGCGGCTCGCTACTGGTGATGTGATTCGTGTAGCGCCGATCAGAGTATCTGATAGTTCATCTCAAAATATGCCAGGCCGTCAAATGCGCGTACGACTTAATGAAAGTATTATTTTTGAGGATGATGGTTTAATTGTTATTGATAAACCCAGTGGTATGGCAGTGCATGGCGGAAGTGGGGTTTCTTTTGGGGTTATCGAGGGGCTTCGCGCCGATCGCCCTGAGGCTAAATTTTTAGAACTTGTGCATCGTTTAGATCGTGATACTTCGGGTTGCCTGATGTTAGCTAAGAGTCGAGCGGCGCTGGTTAATTTGCAAAAACAGATACAGCAAAATCATATTAAAAAATCGTATCAAGCGCTGGTGAAAGGTAAGTGGCCTAAGGGTAAGTCCACAATTAATGCGCCTCTTAAAAAGAATACACTGGCTTCTGGTGAGCGAATGGTGCGGGTTGATGTAGCGGGTAAGGCCTCAGTAACACATTTTTCTGTGGAAAAGCTCTACAAGCAGGCCTCATTGCTGGATATTCGCTTAGAAACTGGGAGAACTCACCAAATTCGGGTTCATTGCCAGTTTTCTGATCAATCTATAGCTGGAGACCCCAAGTATGGTGATCAGGCGTTTAATCAGTTCACTCGTGGCCTTGGCTTGAAGCGTCTTTTTCTTCATGCTAGTTGTCTGGAGTTTAAGCACCCTATATCCAATGAAAGGATGAAAATAGAAGCATCACTGCCTGACGACTTAAAAACTATTTTGGATAAGCTAGACTAAATTATATGAGTCATAAATATAAACTGATAATTTTTGATTGGGATGGCACGTTGTGCGATTCTGTCACTACCATTTCTACCTGTATTCAGTATGCGGCAAAGCAGCAGGGGCTTCCTGTGCCAAGTTTTGCCGAAGCCTCCAACATTATTGGCCTAGGGCTTAAAGAGGCCGTATCTTTTTTATTCCCTGATGCTGATGATGTTACAGTTGCTGGTGTTGTGCAAAGCTACTCGGATTATTATCGTCAAAAAAATGCGGGTCCCACAGACTTTTTTCCTCATGTGCTTGAGGTTTTAACCGAGCTTAAGCAGTCAGGTTATCTGATAGCCGTTGCTACCGGTAAAAGCCGTGCGGGACTTAATAGAGCGTTTGTTGCTTCTAATATTGAAGATTTATTTGATGATTCACGCTGCGCTGACGAAACCGCCTCAAAACCTAATCCACTGATGCTGGCCGAATTGCTAGAAAAGTTTGAGGTAACTGCTGATCAGGCACTTATGGTGGGCGATACCGAATTTGATCTGGATATGGCGCAACAGATGAATATGCCAAGACTGGCAGTTAGTTATGGTGCGCACGCTAAGGATAGACTGCTAAAGTTTGACCCTGTTGCCTGTATTGATTGCTTTTCCGAAATTAAAGATTACATATAAATCAATAGTTTATGGTTAATTAATAATCTTATTTATTATAAGTATATACCTTGATTGTTTAACATTTTGCGTACAAGTATTAGGGGTAATCCAACTAAACAGGTCGGATCGCTACTTTTAACTTGGTCAAATAAACTAATACCCAGACCTTCCGATTTGAAGCTACCCGCACAGTCATAGGGCTGTTCTTTTTCTAAGTAAACTTTAATGTCGGTATCAGAAAGTTGTCTAAAAATAACCTCGGTAGTGCTTATGTCTGTTATTTTTGTAATATGTCCGTTTGGCAATTGCTTTGCTAGGGTAACGCCACAATAAAAATACACGCTTTTTCCTGATTGTTGCTGCAACTGTTTAAAAGCATTTTCATAATTGCCTGGTTTTTCTAAAATGTTACCCTTTAATGAACCTACCTGATCAGCGCCTATAACCCATGAGTTAATATGTAGAGCAGCTATTGCAAGTGCTTTTTGCTCAGAAAGTCGATGCACTAATTGTCGGGGGAATTCGTTTGCCAAGGGGGTTTCGTTAATGTCAGCTGATACAGCGGTAAACTCTATACCTAGTCGGTTAAGTAATGATTTTTTGTAGCGGGATGCAGATGCCAGTATTAATTGTTCACACATAGGTTACTTTCTCAGCAAATTAATTAAACTTGTTGTCGCTATTTTAAGCATTTTTCTTTGACTATTCACAGTCATAACCCTATTATGCGCGCCTAACTTAATACCGTCGAAGACTATGTCACTGCCGACTCAAATAGATCCTCGGAAATTAGCGTTGCAGGGAATCACCTTAGAAGGTGAATTTTTTGCAAAACATCTTCCAAGGTTAAGCGCATCAGTTGAAGCTGTTAACAGCTCCTTGAGTGCGACTTTAGAGTTTACTCGTGATCAGTCTAGGCAGCCTTTAGTGAAGGGTGAAGCCAAGATTTCTGTTGATGTGATTTGTCAGCGTTGTCTAGACCCCATGAGTATTGAGATTAAAGCAGCTATTGCTTTACAGGTTATTTGGTCTGAGGACCGTATAGCTAATGTATCACCCGACTATGAGCCTTGGATTGTAGTTGATAAGATAGCTGATTTAGCGGTTGTGTTAGAGGACGAGCTGTTACTGGCTCTGCCCATTGTGAATTATCACAACCTAGGTGAATGTACAGGTAATGCCGTTGTTTCAAAGGCTACTACTAATGATGATGAGGAGGCTGTCGCTGATAGCCCCTTTAGTGTTTTAAAGCAGCTTAAGCACTAGCTGCTGTTTAATTGATAAGGAGAGTACCCCATGGCTGTTCAAAAAAGTCGAAAAACTCGTTCAAGACGTGGCATGCGTCGTTCGCACGATGCACTAACTTCAGCAACTGTATCTACAGATGCTACTAGTGGTGAAAAGCATCTTCGTCACAATGTGACTGCCGATGGTTTCTATCGTGGTCGCAAAGTGGTTGAATCTGACGCTGAATAATTCTGCGGTCTTGTGACCATGGATGTAAAAATCTCCATAGATGCCATGGGCGGTGATTTCGGCCCTGAAGTCACTATGGAGAGCCTCAAGCAAGTTCTTGGCTCGAGCCTTGATGTTCGCGCCTCTGTCTTCGGTGATAGCGCTGTCCTTCGTTCTTTGATTGATGGCACTTTCCCTTCTGATTTTCAACCAAGAGTTGATATTGTCCACTGCGACACTGTCGTTGATTGCGACGAAAAACCCTCTGCAGCGCTTCGCTCCAAACAAGATTCCTCTATGGGTCAAGCCTTGAGTGCTGTGGCCGCAGGTAATTCACAGGCCTGTATTAGCGCTGGTAATACCGGTGCCTTAATGGCTTTAAGCTTACTTTATTTAGGGTTGCTCCCGGGTATTTCTCGTCCTGCTATCTGTGCTGAGATTCCTACTTCTTTGGGTAATAAGCTTATGCTCGACCTAGGTGCTAATGTTGATTGCTCTGCTGATCAATTGCACCAGTTTGCTCTATTGGGTGCCTTAACTGCCAATTTAGCCCTTGATATCGACAACCCTAGCGTTCGTTTACTGAATGTGGGTTCTGAGTCAGGAAAGGGTAATAAGTTAGTTCAGGCAGTGTCTCAGTTACTTGAAGATGATAGTTCGATTAACTATCAGGGTTTTGTTGAGGGCGATGGTATTTTTCTTGGCCAAGCGGATGTTATCGTCTGTGATGGTTTTAGTGGCAATGTGGCCTTAAAAGTTGGCGAGGGCGTTGCTAAACAGCTAAGTCAGCAGTTTGCTCAAAAACCCACTCAGGGTATTCAGTCCAGTTTTTTGCGATTCTTTTCAAATTTGCTTTCGTCAGGTTTCAGTTCTTCGATACAGCCATCGCTCTTTAATGGAGCCTATTTGCTGGGTGTGAATGGGGTTGTGGTTAAAAGTCATGGCGCTGCTGATGTGGAGGGTTTTACTGCTGCCTTAAACAGAGGTATCAATGCTGCGCGTCATCAGTTACCGAAAGCTTTAGCACCCATTTTAGAAAAACAACATCAATAAAATTTAATTATTTAGAGAATTTTACTTATGAGTCACATTGCATTTGTCTTCCCCGGTCAGGGTTCCCAAAAAATTGGTATGCTTTCTGAGCTATCTCAAGACCATGCACTTATCAAACAGACGTTTGACGAGGCTTCGGATGTCTTGAGCTATGATATGTGGGATCTTATTCAGCAGGGGGAGCAGGAAGCGATTAATCTCACTGAGCGCACTCAGCCTATTCTTCTTACTTCTAGCGTTGCTATTTGGCGCCTATGGAATGAATGTAAGGGTGCGCAACCTAGTCAGATGGCTGGTCACAGTTTAGGTGAATGGTCAGCTTTGGTTTGTTCTGGTGTTGTTGATTTCGCTGATGCCTTAAAAATTGTTCGTGCTCGCGGTCAGTATATGCAACAAGCCGTGCCAGTGGGTGAGGGCGCAATGGCAGCGATTATTGGCCTTGATGATCAGTCAATCTTGGATGCATGCTCTAATGCTCAAAGTCTAGGTGTGGTTGATGCGGTGAATTTTAATGCTCCGGGTCAGGTGGTAATTGCAGGGTCTAATGCGGCTGTTGAGGCGGCAATGGAGGCATGTAAGGCAGCTGGGGCAAAGCGCGCACTACCTCTGCCGGTGAGCGCGCCATTTCATACCTCATTAATGAAGCCTGCAGCGGACAACTTAGCTGATTTAGTGAATTCAGTGGCATTCAGTGCACCACAGGTGCCGGTTGTTCATAATGTTCATGCTCAGACAGAGTCTGACCCTAAAACAATTAAGGAACTAATGCTTGAGCAAATTTATAGTCCTGTGAAATGGGTTGACTGTGTTAATCAATTAAAAAACAATGGAGCCACAACCCTGCTAGAATGTGGTCCAGGTAAGGTATTAAGTGGCCTCTCAAAGCGTATCGATAGAGAGATATCGTCTTTAGCCACGGATAACGTCGCTGATTTTACTGCTGCGTTAGAAATTAAATAGTCTTAAGGAGTCGTCATGACAACAGAAAATAAAGTATGCCTAGTGACTGGAGCAAGCCGAGGTATTGGTGCTGCTATTTCAGATCAGCTTGGTAACCAGGGTTATACAGTAATCGGTACTGCCACTTCGGCCTCAGGTGCGGAAAAAATTGATCAGCGCTTTAAAGATCAGGGAATAGAGGGTGCTGGAATGGTGCTTAATGTGACTGATAGCCAGTCTATTAGTGATCTGCTCGAGCAGGTGGGTGAAAAGTATGGCGCGCCTACCGTGCTTATTAATAATGCGGGTATCACTAAAGATAACCTTTTACTAAGAATGAAAGATGATGAGTGGTTTGATGTTATTGATACTAATTTGTCTTCAATATTCCGTCTTTCTAAGGCTTGCTTAAAGCCAATGACTAGAGCTCGTTGGGGACGTATTGTTAATATTAGCTCGGTAGTGGGTTCTATGGGTAATGGTGGTCAAACTAATTACTCTGCCACTAAAGCCGGTGTTGCTGGATTTGCTAGGTCCTTGGCTAAAGAAATTGGCTCTAGAGGAATTACCGTTAATACCGTAGCGCCGGGTTTTATTGCGACTGATATGACAAAAGATCTATCGGATGCCCATAAAGAGACTATGCTTAGTCAGGTGCCTTTAGGTAGATTGGGTGATCCCAATGAAATAGCTTCGGTTGTTAGCTTTTTAGTAAGTGATTCAGCTGGCTATATTACTGGTGAAACTATCCATGTAAATGGTGGAATGTACATGGCTTAGTGACCAAATGTCACTAAAATGTAATTTTTTTTGTTTTGTGCACTAGTATTTTAATATTTGTGAGG
>ERZ1039804.401-NODE-401-length-28117-cov-7.892987_pt1 | contig 28117 bp, 31 predicted proteins | sample MGYA00383089_ERZ1039804 | MGnify/ENA primary metagenome ERZ1039804 (study PRJEB29581, sample SAMEA5548359) | metagenome | biome: marine; feature: coastal; material: water | depth 1 m | study: Short-term variability in the microbial, nano- and picoplankton dynamics...
GACAGCAACGTTCCGGTCATAGAGAAGTCTGTGGCCGGCGGTATTACTCATACAGCTAGGGCTCAAAGTGACGCTTTCGGCTCTCTCGTTGCCGGCGTCAGCGCGTGGTGGAACTCGGACGACGACGACGAAGAGAAGAACCCATAATTTATACAACCTATATCCTCGGTCCCTTCAATGGGATCGAGGTTTTTCCTGAAACGTTAAACCCCCTAATTGGCAGGTAACAAATGGATATCAATCGAAAATTGTCTGAGCGCAATTATGCGCCAGGCTTTACGGCTAGGTTTGCTAATGAAGCGTACCAAGCTAGGCAGGCTGAGCAACTGGCGGCCCAAGACAGGGCCACCGCTGCGAAGCTTAGCTACCTTACTGAACAGCATGAGTACGAGCAGGAGCAGATGAGGCTAGAACAGGAACGGCGTGCGGCGTCTATCGCAGATGGCGAAATCAAGGTGGACGCGGAGAACGTGATCCCCATTGGCGTCACCAACTTCGGCCGAAACACTAAGCGCTTTATCCTGGCCGGAGCAGAAGAATTCCGAGACAAGTACGTCCAGAAGACTGCGTCGGATGACCAGGGCGGTTTCCTGGGCACTAGCTTCCGTAGTGAGGCTGCTCGAATTGCGGGACTGACTGATGTGCTCATGGAGATGGGCGAGTACGATTATGCTGACGAATACCAAGAGAAAGCTCAGTTTGGTCTGGGCGTCTCTGGACGCGACGGCGAGTGGGGCAATACTCTGACCGATCCCTTCACGGGGATGGCCTGGGCATTTGGCGCTGCTAAGAACTACTTCAAGCGGAACCTCACTGACCAGTGGTGGCAGGGTGGTGCGCACGAACTACAGACGATCGAATACACCAAGCCCGACGGCACTGTTGGACGCCGCGTGGTCCCTCGAGAGTATGACGTCAATGAGGACCCCGAGGATTACCGCTACGCTGGGTTTGCCATCGGCAGCCCTCTGTGGACGGCCCACAACATTGTCGACCCCAACTTCACCGAAGAGATGAAGAAGGAGTGGGTTAACAATCTGTTTGGTGATGAATACAACAAGCAGCTTTCTAAGATGGCAGGCATCACGCCCGCAGACATCATGAACGCTAAGAGCCCCGCTGCTGCAGCCGCTACGATTGCGCATAAGCGCGTCTCCCGGCTCGCCGGTGCTTGGTACGAGCAGTCCAGTCGCACGGAGGCCACGATGGCTTTCCTGCAGAACCTGGGCGCTACGATGGTTAACGACCCTGACATGCAGGCTGAGATGGCGATCGGTGTACTCTCTATGGGTGTCACCGGCATCGGCTCGGTAGTCAAGGGCGCAGGCTCTCTTGCCGTTAAGGGTTCACGTACGCTGGGGGCTATCCCTCATGGTACGGGCATGATGGCCTCGATGGGCCGCTGGAGCGGCTCTAAGGCGCTTGCTCTGATCGGCAAGCCCCTGGAAGGAGCAGGAGTTGTCACTCGTATGACGGGTGGCTTGATGAGAAACCTCAACCCTTGGCAGGTCGGCGAGCGCATTCTTCTGCGTACGGCGGCTGACATCAAGTGGCTGCGGCGCACCGCTGGCGCAGGAGTCAACGCAGAGTCTAAGGCTCTGGCTATTGCTCTGAAGACTAGCTCTGGTGGCGCGGGTACCTTGATCGCCAAGGAAGTTCTTCTGGGTACGTCTGACGTCACCTGGAAGAGTGGTGTGATTGCAAATATGATTGATGGTGCCGCGGGTAACTTTGCGGCCTACGCCTCTACGCGCGACGAGCACTATCTGTGGGAACGTAACCTCTATGGTGAAACCTACGATGCGTCTAAGACTGACTTCCACTGGTTCCAGGGCGGCATGCACTCCGGTGCTGGCTCCATTGCGACCGGTGCGTTGTTCGGTATGGCTATCGGCGGTGCGATCCGTGGACTGGGCTTGGTTCTCCACGACCAGAAGAAGACGATCCTTCCCTCGGTGGCTAGGAACATCGAGGACATGGACGGGATTGAGAAATGGTCGGCCACGCTCAAGGAAAAGGCTAGGCAAAAGGCTAAGCAGAACGCTGGTGAGATTGGCAGCATGATGCTGGACATCTCTGGTAACGGCGCACGCAAGCTGGCTGTCGCGGGTGGTCTGGTTCGCCAGAGCCTCCGCCGTGCCGGTGTGACTGCCGAGGCTGCTTTCCTCCGGGCTGACCAGATCCTCCAGGGCGCACAAGCGCGTGGTGTGGACATTGACACTGCTATCCGTAAGGCTACGGACAAGGCTGGCCGCATCAGCATGAAGGCCCTCAAGGATACTGTTGAAGCACTCTCTGACACGCCCCGTGCTAAGCAGCGCCGTAAGGCTCTGCGTGTGGCTCTGGCTATGCGTGTCGCAGTTGACGGTGCGGACGTTCGTACGGCTCACGCCCTGAACACCCACCGCATGGATTACATGATTGAAAATGAGAAGGACATCGGCGACGACGTTAACATTGAAGCTCTGGATGTTGCTATTGAGCGCTCCACGGGCCAAGTTAAGGAAGACCTGATTACTCTCAAGAATAATATTAACATCTTGGCTGACGAGCAGGTTCGTAGTATCTCTGATACGTTGACTGACTTCGGTAAGTGGGAGAATCTCACTGCTGATCAAAAGGTCAACATCATGAAGAGGTATATGGCTGCCATCGGTCGTGAAGATGTTGACATTGATGTTAAGAGCATCGATGAATTCCGAGCTAAGCTGACTGTCGAGCGACTTGAAATTCGTCGTCGCGCTCAGCGCGCGGCTTTCGATAAGTCTCAGGCTGATCACTCTGCCCGCATGAAGGCGGAAGCTAACAAGAACGCCTTGGAGCTCGAAGGGCTCCGTGCTGACTTGGCTGCTGCTAAGGCTGAGCGAGACCGCCTGGAGATGGACGAGGTTCTGGTTACGACTAAGCAGATCGATGAAGCTAAGGCTAATCTCGATCGAGCAGAACAGGAATTCACTGAAGCTCGTAACGCAGTGACCGATGATGAGTTTGCTCTCATCAGCCAGGAAATTAGAGACCTGGAAAACTATATTAAAGAAATGGAAGAAGGCCTTGAGAACATCGCCGAACAGGTTGATAACCTTCAAAGGGAGCGAGCTGAAATTGAGCTCGACCGCAATGAAGATTATGAGAGAGCTGAAGTTGCTGAGCATCTTCCAATCGCTCGAGAAAACCTGGCATACGCCGTAAAGAAGCTTAAGAGTAAGCTCCTTACCAAGAAGCGTCGAGCTGAGCTTGAAACCTTGAAGAAGGAATCGGAAGATTATATCAAGCGAATCGATGATGCCGAGGCTGAATACCAGTCTAGGATTGATAAGGTTGATAACCGAATTGATAAACTGGATGAGATCAGCAGAAGCTACAGCGAAGAAAAGGTTAAGGCCGCAGAGGAAATCGATGAGATCTCTGAAGTGGAAGCCAAGACAACTGAAGGTCTGAAGACGACTCTGGCAGAAAAGGAAGCTGCTGTTAGGCAAGCCCGAGAAACTGTTAGTCGTATTGAAGGCTCAGAAAACGCTGTCCGTGGTGGAGAGACCAAGGCCGAGTTCGAACGACGAACTGGCTCTGGCGATCTGGATCTCAAGACTAAGTATGAAGATGATGCTAAGGCCCGGCTCGCCGATGAGGCTGAGACGGACGAAGAAGCATTCGCTAAGGTTGGTCCTGACCGCGTCCCTACGGCTACGCGAGACGGTGCCGTGGAAGGTCCTCAGGCTCCTGTTCTTAGAAACAGAGGCGAGCAAGGCCCTGCCCCTGCGGCCCCTACCCGTGCCGATCGATGGCAGGGTGCGTCGCAGCGCGTTGATGACCTCGAAGCTCGTATCAAGGAAGTCGAAGCTGAAGAAGGCGTCCGCCTCTCGCAGAAGGCTGAAGCTGATAAGCAGCTGCGCGCTGAGCGCGTTACTGCGCGCATCGAGGAGCTCAAGGCGAAGGGCCGTAAGATTACGGTCACTCAGCTTAAGGAGATGATCCGAGAGCTCGACCCCGATGCTAAGATTAGGTCCAAGGAAACTAAGGGACCGCTTATTAAGCGACTGGCTGAGCTCGAGAACCGAGAGGCTGACTCGTCCCAGCAGATGCTTAAGTTTACTGAAGAGTCTAAGGAGGCTGCTAGTACGGCTCTGGCTATTCAGGAAGTCCTCGGACCCAAGCTCAAGGCCGCCGCTATCGGCGAGACTACCGATGGTATTGGTGTTATGGTTGCCAACAAGACTCACATGAGCAAGTTGGAAGGCACAGAAGAAGCAGTGTCTACGGCTGCTCTTCGGTCGCTGTTCGATCTCCGCAAGCCCGGCAACGCCGACGCTCGAGGAGAAGCGGGCAACGTCCTGTGGAACGCCAAGATCATGGGCGAGGCTACGGCCAAGCGAGCAGAGGCTATTCGCCAGGCTGCTCCTGACACGGCCAAGGAAGTCGACGCTAAGCTTAGGGACAACCCTATTGTCGACAAGAAGAAGACCCCTAAGGCTGAAGATGTGAAGAAGGCTATCCGCAAGGAGTTTGGTATTGACCTGACTTCTAAGCGTGGCGAAAGCTACAAGGCTGGCCTGACGCACGATGGTCTGATTATGCTGTATCGGGACCTGACTCACATCAGGACCCTCAAGGATCTCCCCGCTTCTGTTCAGAAGAAGCTTGGCAAGGATCTGTTTATGGCTGTTGCTGTCGGCGAGCCCGGTGCCCAGAAGACTCTGGCGCGAGCTTGGTACGAAGCGATCATCAAGGCCGAAGCCGCTACGTCCTCCTTTGGACAGCGCGTCCCCTTGGCTAAGATTGCTCCCTACCTCCCCGAGGGGTTTGAGGGCATGCTCCACACGACGTTCGCTAAGATGGAAAGTCGTGACAAGGGCGGTCAGATCTTCTTTGACCTGCGTGAGATGCGTCTGGTTGCTGAGCAGCGTCTGGCTATGGCCGACGATCAGTTCCGTAAGGCGTACCTCGTTGAGCAGGCTAAGCGGGTCGAAGAGATGGATAAGGTAGAGGCCGAATACTACGGTCGTATTTCTAATTTTGATAATGAGTCTGCTATGACCGATGCGTTCAACGCTCGGCGTACGGAGGCTAACGCTAGTGTTGACCATGCGGGTCGTGTCTACGATAGACACACCAGCAGAGGCCTGACTGATAAACAGTACGAGGCCGAGCAGCGTAAACGTTATGTTCGCGGTGTTATCGAAGGCTGGGACGCGATTCCCCAGGGTGCTGCTAAGGACGCTCTTGCCAACCGGCTTGGCATCCTTGACTACACCCGCGATACGGGAATCACCGACACTAAGGTAAAGGATAAGAGAACCGGCGTCCGCAGGGATGACTGGGAAGGTACGGGTGGCATGACCCCTCAGCGCGAAGCTATGGCTGACGCTCTGTGGAATGCTGCTCACGAACAGGTCGGACTCGGAGGCGTGACTGCCCGTGAACTCTATAACGGAGAGTTGGATTCGGCTTGGGGCTACACCGTTGGTCGTGCCCTGATTGAAGCTGTGTCCGGTTCACGTACACAGAGTCACCAGGTCCGCGGTATGGTGGATGTTGAGATGAAGGATGGTAGGCTCGTGCTGCCCGAGGGAGGATTCCTGGGGCGCGTAAGCAACGAGAACTTCGCCAAGCTCTATCAGCAGCACATCCGCGAGCAGGTGCAGGCTCACGTTCTGGGTCTCGGTACTGGCACTACGCGCGGTACTGACCTGAAGCATATGACTGCCGATGATGTTGAATTTATCCTCAGGGACATCGCCGAGATCGAAAGGATCATCGACGAGTGGAAGGACGGGGATATGCCCGAAGCTCTGTCCAAGAGGCTGAACAACGTTGGCTACGATCCTACCTCTAAGGAGCGATTCTCCCCCAAGGAAATCGTGCAGGATCTCCACGCCAAGATCGGTAACTTTAAGGAAAGATTTGATAAGCATGTCCGCGACGTCCTGGAGCTTCCTCCTAGCGTCATCAACATGCTGCATGATGAAGGCAATGTTGTTAGCAGCCTCCACGCATCTATGCACGTTCTCGGTGATATCCCCAATGGGGCTAAGAAGGATCTCAGAAACGACATCAGTGGTGACGCAGGCCTCGAAGGAGGCGTGTTCACGGCCGGTTCGTGGAAGGACATCTGGACCCACCGCAGTAGCGAGATGTTTGGTTCTGCTCAAGGCCTGGCTGAGGCGGCATCACTTGTCGGCCTCCGTCAGCTGTCTGACTTCATGAACAAGATTCGTAAGGCTAACGACACGGACCAAACTGGTCGTCTGGTTGATATGCTTGAAGATCTCGACCGAGCTGGTGAAATTGACATTCGTGATTACATCAACAACTCTGTCGATGCGTCTGCCCAGGCTGTGACCATGGGCCAGGCCATCTTCCGCGACTTCATCACGACCCCCGAGGGTCAGCGCCTTCGTAAACTGTCTGACACAAACGAAGGCACGGCTAAACTGCAGGAAGCATTCTCCGCTGTTCTCCAGGGCGTTCGTACTCACCTCGAACCCGAGATGAATCGAGCCGGGGAGATTGCCGAGAAGTTCGCCCGCGAGGGTGAGCTGGGCAAGGCAGTAGATAAGTACGCTGATGAAGCCATTGCGACCAAGGACTACGACAAGTACAGCGACGCCGGCCTGGCTGGCGTTGAGGCATTTGGAACTGGTGAAAAGGGTCGTAGGATTGTCCCAGGCTGGGACGTCCTGGCCAAGTACCTCCTCCCCGAAGAAGGACGCGATGTCCGTACTCAGGGTGAGCTTGGTGCCTGGGCTCGTAAGGAATTGTTTAAGCCTCCTGTCATGACGATCACGTACGGTGCTGGTGCTAAGGCCTTCCGGGCTAACGCACACAGAGCCCTCGATCAAATGATTGCGGAAGGCCCTGAGCGGTGGGGCATGAGCCCTGCTGAAATGAAGAAGATTGTTGACAACAAGAACCAGATGGTTGAGGCTTGGGTTGACGGCATGCTCGGATCCTACGAAAAGGACGGCACCCAGATTCCTGGCATCATTCAGGACAAGCTTGGTCTCCCTACGTCCCAGGATCTTATTAAGATCGCTCGGCAGCGTACGGGCGTCAAGGTCAAGGACGATAGCGGCAACGAGAGAACTCTGTCGATTGACGAGATTATCTCTAGCGACATCTGGGAAATCGAAGGGGTTGTTGAGGGGCTTATGAATAAGTCCAATCAGTACTTCCCCGGACTGAAGAGTATTGAACTCGGTCTCTGGGTCGCTAAGCTTGAACTCAGCGGACAGGACTTCAGTCGTTCGATTAAGTATATGGCTGATATGATTGATGAGGCTATTACTGCTCAGGGTACGGACTACAGTGGGTCCGGCGTGATGGGCAAGCTCGAGGAAATCTACCAGGCTAAGGTCGGGTACATGACTTCGCTGCAGAGCAACAACCGCTTGGGCTTCCATAGCGACTCGGCACACGCCAGCCGCATCATGGATCTGACGGGTGCAGACCTGTCGAACCTGACGCCTATGGCGCGTGAGTCAATCATCAACGGAGTGCCCCTGTATCAGGCCACTTCGTCAGCTGGTGCGCAGCGGAAGTTTGGTACCTACGACGGTTCCAACATCCTCCGTAACCGCAGCCAGGAAACTGATATGAAGCACAGCGACGGTCATAAGAACGTCGTTGATATCGACGGCAATCCTATTCCTAAGGATCGCCAGAACATCGGCCAGACTATGCTCGCCGATGCTCACAAGGACATCTTCGGTACGGCCCGGAGTGGTGCTGAGTTCGAAGAGCGAGTCAAGAGTGCTGTCCTTACGGATATGCTCACTGACCTCGGCTCTGTGATCACGCCTCCCTCCCGTCCCGACGGTCCTGAGTTCCGTTTGGATACCCTGGATGATTTCTACCAGGCTATCTATGCGCAGGCTGGCACAAGTGCCGACACCTATAGAGGTCGTCAGCAGTCTGCCATGAAGATGGAAGAACGAATTGCCGAGCTCAAGAAGCAGGAGTCGGTTACTGAAGCTGAGAACTTTGAACTCGTGGCCCTGCAGCAGCTCCTCAAGAGCGCATACGGGCGAGATAAGAACGGTAACGTTATTACCTCTGAGGGCTCCGGCCTGATCGCGGCTCAGATGAATGCTCGGTCCCACTTTGATGTAGGCGGCGACGGTGACACTCCCACTAGCTTGGGCGTATCTCACCTGCAGACGCTGAACCATCGATTCCTGGACCAGCGACAGCGGCAGCACAACCGCGACACTGCTGGCATTGAAGACGGTCGTGCGTTTACCTCAGAAGAAGTCCTGCCCGTGTCGCCCATCGATCCCGAGTGGATGATGGCTGCGCGTGCTGATGGGCCCTACACTGCAGGTGACTCTAGCCCGAACCTCAACATGCCCGGCGTGGCACAAACCATGGCCGAAGAGACCGGTGCAGTTCGTACGCAGCGTAGTATCGATGTGATGAATGAGGCAGACTCGGCTATTGCTGAGCAGCGTAACACCACGGTGGAAGCTGTTCGTCTTAACCGTATGTTGGATCGGATTGAAGCTAAGCGCCTCCAGTCGGAGCGTGCTATTGCTACCCTTGATGGCGAGCAGAAGAAAGCTGCTCTCCTTAAGATCCAGTCTCAGACTGAGTACGATATTATTCAAGCTTATAAGATGACTACTGGCAGGTCCATCCGTGACCGTATCTCTACTCGCAACCCCCTCCACTTCGATAAGAAGCTGAAGTCGGCTCGCGGTGGCGGCGGCAAGCGGCGATCTGTCTACGATGCTGTTGCTAACGCAGTAGTTGGAAACGCGTCCAGAGAGATGACTGGCTGGCTCATGGGCCCCAGTCCTCGCGCTGGTCTCGATATGCGGCTGGACTCGGAAGACTTTAACATTCTTCCTCAGAACCAGTCCCGTGGTCCCATGGCTATCTTTGCTATGGACTACCAGTTGATGGGTGGCTCAGCCCGCGACTACGTCATGATCACCGCAGTCCGCATTGCGGATGCGATGTTTGAAGGCGACGTCGGTAAGGCTGTCCGGCACATCAACGAAAATGGGTTCATGCCTACCCACGAGCAGTTCTTCAAGATGAAGGGCTACGACATGGACGAAGAGGGCATGGCCCGCAACTTCAAGGAGGCGCAGGAGGCTAAGGCCCTCATCTCTGAAGATGCTAGGAAGCGCTTTAACGTTGACTACCGCGACCTGGAAGACCAGTTCGTGGCAGAACTCGGTGCGCCTCTGCCCCACCTGGTTGGTAAGATTACTCCCGATGAAGCCGTTCGGTATAAGGGAGTGCTTGCTCACCTGGAAGCTAATCCTGATCACGTTCGCTTTATTGTCGAGCAGCTTCCCAAGGAAGCCCGTAAGGGTATGACTGCTGAGAAGTTGGCCGTCATGTTCTCCCTCTCCAGGGAAAAGATGGCTGAGAACATGAAGAAGTCGGATGCCGAGACCTATCAGCCCTTCATGCCCCGGCATGACAAGGAAGGCAACATTGATGATCAGGAGCTCGACTTCCGTAATGGTGTCGAACTTCAGACGCATGTTGTCGATCCTAAGGCGTCCGTTGTGTTTACCCCGGCGCAGATGCTGGTGGCTATGAACATGGGCTCCAACCGTGCGATCATGGATAACCTTATCCTGTCGTCACAGCTGGGCCTGGACATCGACATGAATGCTAGGCTGGACGCTCGTATCAAGGACTCGGATAACCCCTTCGGTGGCGGCACTATGCGCCACGGGTTCGCCGGTCCTCCGATGGACGAGAAGTCTGCGGCCAAGATGGTTGCGCATGCTGACGTTCCTAATGGCGCTACGGGTCGTACTCAGTACGGCGCGAATGTCATGGACACGTATGGCATGGACAAACTGGAAGCTGAGAAGGCACTTGCCGGCACCCACGCTGCGCTTAAGTCGGAGTGGTTCGACAATGAAATGGTGGAAGCCTTTGGCATAGCGTCAATGATTCACCGCGGCGGACTGAGCGACGGCGATAAGCTGTCTAAGGCTGGCGAGGACCTTCTTAAGAAGGCTGACATGGCAACTCCCGAGATGCGCAGCGCAGTTGTGTTCGCTCTTGGGAAGATGCAGGAATTTGATGCTAAGCGTCTGGCTGAAGAAGCCGAGGCTGAAGCTCAGATGAGGATTAATGAAAATTCTGAACTGGCCCTGGATGATCTTGCTAGCGGTAACATTAATGGCAAGAACCAGGAAATCACTGATCCTATCCCGCGTGGTGAAGATAGGGATGGCATGCCCCTCGATGAACTCGAGGATACTACCGATCACTCCTTCGTCGACACCTGGGTGCAACAGGCTGATCCTAGCGATCAGGTTCCCCTGGTCTCCACGGCTGATCCTCGGATTGGCAATGCTTTCTCTAATCGTCTCAAGGCGATGAGCCACAAGGGTAACGAAGCCGCCGGCAATGCTGGTCGCGCGTTCGATGCCCTAACTGGCCGCGATGGTATTAACACCAAGGATCGTATTGGTGATGATGAGGCGATGGCACTTATCGAGATGTCGTATCTAGATGTGGATCTGCGTAACGCTGTTTGGGGAGGTCGAGTAGACTTCTCCGACATGGGCGCTACGGGTGTCCAGAATAAGCTTGTCAACTACGATAAGGAAAATCCCGAATCAGGAAACCTGTACAGTAAGATGACTGGATTGGCTTACGTCAAGAAGCAGGTTAACAACAATAACATTTCTGCCGGGGCTTACTTGCTCCTCCATGAAATGATTGAGCGCCTGGACGTAGGCTCTAAGATGCGTGCTCTGGATTCCACTGACCCTAGTGCTATCAAGAGCTCGCAGGCCTCACAGATCAATAGGCTGTACATTGAGAACTTCGGTACTAAGAAGTCTCGTGCAAAGTTTAAGGCACTCATGGAGCGCCTGGGTCTGTGGGACAACAAGATGAACAACTTCATCGATGCCGCTGCTAAGCTGAGCGGTAAGCGCAAGTTTAGCGACAAGATTGATGAAGGTATGTACAAGGATCGCGAATCGATGAGGATCGATGCTGAAGAAGATGCCGAACTGCGAAACATCCGTAACGAAGGGTTTACCCAAATCCTGACGATGGCTCTGTTCTCTAAGCAGCTCCGAGAAGTCGGGGATGGCGTTGGCTTCGCAGGCACTGTTCGTGGTGCGGCTGGATTGGATCTTGGTCCCGTCGCTCTGTCGATGCGAGCTAAGTTCAAGTCCATGCAGGATTACATCAATCAGTTCTCGTTCAAGGAGCCCGAGAGAAACGTGGCTGCTAAGGGCGAGAAGTTTGATAACTACTCATGGAGTTTTGTTAAGGAAGGCCGATACCAGAACCAGGTCATCGACATGATTCGCGTCATGGACGAGTCGGTTCATTATGGGCAGCCTTTCTCGATGACTCGATCAGAGCCTGGCGAACAGCACGGCTTTAGTAATAGAGTGTCGACTTTGCATCCCGAAGACTCTACCCGCTACTGGGGTGGTGTCGGTGATGCGGACGGCGCGGGTCTCCGGAGCCGCGACGACATCGACGCTGAGATCGGTGAGCTGATGAGCGCAATGTCGCGAGCCGAGGGATACGAGAGTACTCAGATTCAGATTCGTCTGAACGAGCTCAACGTTGAACGAGGCCTCGGCGAAAGCTTTGGTCTTACCGAACGATTGAATGAACACGAGATGGCGAAGATTCGCGCTACTGCTATGGACGAGGCCGGCTTGATTGATCTCAGTAAGGTGGACGCCGATGTGCGTACCCGTATTGAAGATGAAGCTGTCGACGGTCTCCTGGATAGCGTTGATGCTATGCGCAGCAGTGGTGTGGGCCGAGCGGCTAACCGAGCTGCTGGTATCTTCTCCTCTGGACATGGAGTAGCCAACGTGGCTAACTCTAGCAGTTCCATGATCCGCGCTCTGGGCGCACTGGTTAATCCTGAAATGGTTAATACCCGTACCATGACTAACCAGCCCTGGATCTCTGATCAGGTCGCCATGGATAACATGGCTAGCGATTTCCATAATGCCATGCAGGGCTTGAAGCCTTTCCGTGACAAGGGTAATAAACTTAATGGCGAGGAACGTCAGAAGTTTAACCGGGACTTCTCCAATGCGATGGAGAACCGGGATGCCGGTCAGCGTAGAGCTGGCTGGGCTGCACTTGGATACAAGGAAAAGCAGATCATGCAGCTCGAGGGATTCCACCAGCACCTCTTTAGGTCTGGCAATGGATTGATCCCTCGTCTTGCTAAGATGATGGCGGAGTCTGGTATGATCTCTAAGAACCAGGCGGACGTCGCAGCGACTAAGGCTTATCTTCCTAAGATGGTCCTGAAGGAACTTGCAGATGCCCCTGGTGGCATGCAGGCCCTTCGCAAGTCGTTGGCTAAGATGGCTCAGGAACATCTCGTGAACAAGAAGGACTTGGAGATCGAGGCCCTTGATGGGTTTGGATTCTTCATGAACAAGAACAACAGTAACGCAGCTACTCAGGCTGAGTTCGAAGCTATGCCGGCCTGGCTCCGCACCTGGTATCAGGATGCCGAAGCTAGTCTCCGGAAGCGAGACGTGAAGTTCCCCGACGGGTTCGATAAGCTGTCCGCAGCCTACCGCACCAAGTGGGTTAGTAACTTCATTAAGGACCAGATGAGTAGGCCCATGGAGTCACGATCCAAGGGCATGAGCGGTTTCCATTGGGGTGACAAGTTTACCTCACATTACCGTGATGCTGTACTCAATGACCGGGCCCTGGCTAGTGCAGGCGCTCGGGACGAGACCGGTAAGGTCGTCGGCACTCGTGTGGCTCAGATGGCAGAAGCGAAGAAGGAGTCTATGGACGTTGACGTCTACAGCCCGACTTCGGTGATGGACATGCTGGCCCAGCGCGAGGCAATTGACCTGAAGACCGGTGGTAAGCTGGGTGACTCCCGAATTATCGGGGATCGCCAGGCTGCCTTTGCTCGTGATAAGACCTTGTCTAATATGGAAGACACCGATACCATGAACCGCCTTAACTCTGTTCTGGGCTCCTCGGCAGTGTACTCGTACGCTACCGTGACCCAGCAGCATGGCGCTGGCGTGAAGGGTATGAACACGACTCGTATTATCCAGAATCTCCGTAGGAGGTCTGAGAACAACGAGTTCGAGATGTCGGCTACTGACAAGACTCGGTTTGAAGAAGAACTCAACGCTCTGGAAGATCAGCTCCGTACGGGCTACAACCAGAGACCCAAGCACGTTAAGAACGAGCGCACTACGTCTAACCGCGCTCTCATGGCTTTGTCACGCATCGGCGTGTCAACCCTGTCGGCTGGTAACTTTACTCTGTCGGCCCTGGTGGAAGTCTTCGGTGGGATGGCCCGGTCTATGGGCAACCTCATGCGTGGCGACCTCAAGGCTCTGACGGACTACATGAAGATGCTCAGTCCCGCAGCGAGAGCTAGGATGATGGAGAACGCCAATGGGTTTGAGCTCAGTAAGATCCACATGGGTATTAATACTCGTCTGGGCGATCTGGGCTTTGACGACCTGGAGGCTATGCGTGGCGTTGAAGAAAGTGACTGGGTGACCGGCCTTGAGAAGGCTGGCCGTAAGATGACTGGGTTTGCTATGATGGGCTTCGGTGCTGTCACGGAATATTCCCGTGCTATCGCTGTGGCTCAGGGTGTTCGCCGGCTGCAGAGGATCCGTGACGCTAAGGGCGGCGGGTTCGAGAAGCTGGGTGAGTCACTGGGACGTCTGGAAGTCGAGGGTGGTTTGCCCCGCAATGTTAACGAAGCTGTGGCCTTGGCCCGGCAGTTTGGCATTCAGCGGGACCTCGCTACTCACCTCTACCAGAACGGCCAGTTCAATGCCCGGGATATGATCTTCGCCCACCAGGCGATGCAGGGCAACAAGCTGACAGACGAAGGTCTGTTGGATACTGTCAACTATCCCGGCAATGGCAACGCAGTGGTCAAGAGTATGCTTCAGCATATTAATAGTAAGCTGAACCTGGACCCCCGCATGGGCAACCGGCAGATCCCCTCAGGGATCGTCGAGCAGCTCCTTGCGGTTCTGGGTCAGTTCCCGTTGATCTTCTATTCTCGTATGCGGCAGGCTGCGTACCAGGGTGGCGCTCTAGGCGTCGCCGGGTTCCTGCTGCCAATGCTCTTGGGTGAGATTTATTACTCCACCCTCCAGCAGGCTGCTACGGGAGAGAAGGTCGAAGATATCTGGGAACGCTGGTCGACCAACCCTCAGGGCGCTCTTCTCAATGTTCTTGAGAACATGAATGTCCTGGGCGGGTCCTCCTTCGTTCTGTCCAACTCAGTCCCATTGGCCGTGCGGGGTATGAAGTCCCTGCTGGGTAATGACGAAATGTTGGCTGGGTACAAGGAGTCCTTCTTCTCGAAGACTCCCGGCCCCGCCGGACTGTCGATGCTTTACAGCGGTGCAGGTAAGCTCGTGGGCGCAACCGAAGATTACATGAATGGCAATGTCACTCGTGGTAATCAGAGGCTGTCCGCGGTCGGTCCTATCCCTGTTAAGCAGGTCCTTAAGATGTACTTCAATTCTGAAGCAGCATCGGATCCCATCGGCCAGCGGCTCACCGCCGGCTTGGGTCTGGACCCGGATGACCTGTCAACGCCCGATATGCAGGGTGCTGCGCAGAATGTCAACCCAGATACGGTTAGAAGAATCCAGCAGGACTCTCAGACGGTGAAGTCCGAGAATGCTGTCTCACAGCGTGAGGGCACACCGACTGGACCTGTAGACCAGCCCATGGCTCCGGCTCAGCAGCCCATGCTTTCCACTGAACCTGGAAATGCACTGGCTGCTGGCGATAAGCCGACCTTGGCTGAGGATACAGCAGCGGTCCTAAAGGATCTTCCTGGATGACTCCTTGTGTGGGCCCCTTGGGTAGCTTCGGCTGCTCAGGGGGCCCGACCGGGGTGTGGGAATCCGTTCTAAGCGCTTCCAGAGTTTAACTAGGGTGATCACACCCTTAGAAACTAGGCAGGCCCTCAGAATGGATTCTCCGAGCAGGTACCCCCTGTATCTGTCTAATATCAGGGGTGAAATCCTGTGAATCACGTAGACCCCTAAAGATTGGACCAGGGTTCCTGGTATCAGGAGAGGGGGTCCTCGTGAATGGCTATTTGCGTCTCATCCACTGCTCCTAGAGGAGAGAAAAAAGACACTCCTGGGTATATGCCCTCTAAGAGAGACTAAGTGATCTAAGACACGACCAGAGAGTATTGTCATATATTTATTACCTCCCCAGCTGTTCATTGAGTAACCTAGATGACTAGGTATCGTGTCGGGGGTCTGCAGTTACAGCTCGAGGCCCAGCCCCTACCTCGATTAGTCTCCTTTGTCTATCCCGTTCCTGTTCCCCTAGTCTCGTGCGGAGAGTCTGAGCATACTGTGGGCGCTCTGAGAAATAGGGGTCAGAAATTTACAGACACCCCCGCCTTACGGCTTAGATTCAAATTTCCCCCCGCACCCCCCAAAGACACACCCCGACAGACACAGACAGCACCCAAGACACACCCCGAAAGCTACCCCCGACCGCCTTACGGCTGGGAATAGCACCCCGAGGCTGCCCCGGACAGGCTTCTGGTAGAGTTCACTAGGCATACTAGGCCACCTGCCTTGTTTCTAAGACCCACTTAGGCATACAGACTACCGCGCTCCCTGGTGATGCCCACGGTAGCAGTGTCGGCTCTTAATGTAATAACATACGGCTGTCGCCTCGGGAATGGGGAGGTGAGACCGGGGCAACCCGACCTATCCCTCACCACTATACAGTCTGGGCCGTGCTGCAGCACACCTGGCAGGTCATTCGCACCTTACGCGACTGGCGGAGAGGGTAAGTCTTAAGGACGAACCCGCCCACCGTAGCCTCGTCACCCTAACCGGTGGCGGGGCTCTTTTTTTTCACTATCACGTCACCCGCTCCGCTCCTCGCGGACTCGTCGCTCCAGGCCTTCGGCCCTGTAATGCAGTGGAAAGGGCCGCGGGAACACCGCACGTTTCGCCGCAAGACACAAGCGGTCCTTCCATTCATCGGGGCAGGCAGCAGGAAACCGCGCCTACCAGCAAGACACACGCTGTCCTGCCCCACAAATGAGCACTGGGCATAGTATCCCACAACCCCTGAAAGGGAATTGACATGACTGACGAGAAGAAGATCCTTGACCTGGTCTGTGGTCTCGTGCGCGACGACGCGTCCGAGGCCAACCTGGCCCTGCTCACCGCGGCTTGGGAGGTCTACCTGATCTCCACCCGTGAGGAAGCAGGGATCGCGGCTGCGGAAGACGCGGCCCACGACAACGGTCACCGTATGCCTCCGGGCTGCGGTTGACCCTAACTAGGAGAGCACCATGCTCACCCAAGAGGAACGGGAGCGAAGGGACCTGGCATTCCTGTCAGGGAACTTCGCTTCCTCCGGGCCTGACCCGGAACCCGAGGAGATCGAGCCCCCCGAGGGGGAATGATCACTATCACACATGGGGTCGTCTGCACCACGCAGGCGGCCCCGCAACACAGGAGGTCAACCATGACCCACGACGACATTGATTCGTTCCTCGCCGGCAACTACGAGGAGATCCCGAACAAGACCACCAGCAAGGACACTGTCGCAGCCGTCAAGGCCGACAAGAACCACTGGTACCGCAACATGAAGAAGGGCACGTCGCCCGGACCCGTGAAGCCAATCAAGGAGGGCTGAAATGCCGATTCTGTTAATCAAGTTCTTCGTGCTTTACATGGGCCTGCTGAACCTCGCGTCAAACAGGCGCGAAAGGCCTTCGGCCCTGTAATGCAGTGGATGGGAACCCGAGGGCTGCCGCATACCTGTACAACAGCAGGATAGCGCGCTCGGGTGTCGTATCAAATGTTCCCAGCGTGACGGTAACCAATCCGATCCCTGCGGCGTCCCGAGTAGGACGAGAAACTGCTCAGCGGCTACACCATATGCCGTCCCCAAGGTCTCGTGTGGACAAGGACAGGTAGGCACCCCTGAGGCGAAACTGCGCCGACGACGGGAGACTGAATCCTTGCGCGAGTACGTATCAAACCAGCACCTAAGCAGGTGTCTAAACTGCTTACCGTTCACTATCACCTCACCCGTTCCCGAAAGGAACAACCAATGAGCGAACTCGAATACGCTGAATACCTCAGCATCGTTGCAGTCATGATCGAAGAGGACGTGGCCGAACTGGCTGCGTCCGAAGCAGAGCGGGAGGGCGCCTGATGGAATCCCAAGGAACCTGCCTCCAGGACCTCCTGGATAGCGTCTTTGATAACCTGCGCGTGCTGCAGGCTGCCGACGAACTCGATCTCCTCACCGAGGTCGAGGGCAAGGCAGTTCAGGCAATGCTCGACGCAGGCTTGGGCGTCAAGGGCGAGTGGTTCATGGAGGACCACCCCGAAGGCTGACCCGATAGGAACAGGGGCCATTGGTACACACGCTCATCCGCCACTAGGATGCAGACACTGCCAACGGCCCCCTGTTCACTATCACCACACCCGCTTCGCTGCGGCCCAGGAGACCTAAGGCTGCGTCTCTTGGGCCTCCGCTACCGAGCTCCGCTGCGGCTTCGTGCCTCAGCCTTGCTCCAACCCGATTCTCGAAAGGAATCCCGATGAAGATGACCGCGCTCACCAAGAGCAACATCCTTGCTGCCATGAACAGTAAGGAGGGGATCCACGCGATCCTGGACAAGGAATGTGCCTTCTACGGAGGGCTTCACGCTCCGGGCGGCGACGCCTGGAGTACGCTCGTGGAACGTCAGGACGAACTCGCCAAGATTGCGATGCGAGTCCCGGACGTTGAGGCGGCTGCGGTCCTGTACCGTCGCGGCCTGGCAAGCCTCCGATGGGCTGCGTATCAGCAGGTCGACAGCGACATCAACTGCTGGAACGTGCACGCCTCCGAGGGAACCATCGCGTTCCTGACCATCCACCGGGAGACCGGTGAACTGCGCATCAGACTGCCCAAGGGGGCGGTCGACAACGTGTGTGCATACGCGCACGCAGTGGAGAAGGCTACGGGGCGCTTCTGCGTGCCCGTGCTGCGGTGGATCTCCGACGAACGGGGATCCGATAGCCGTCACTGGAACGAGTGACCACTATCACACAAGTCGGGGGCCTGGGAACCCTCGCATCATGATCTGACCTGAGCACGTCAATACCACCCAGGTGAGCCTTCGGGCAACAACGTGAAACTGCTCTGTTCCAAACCCGATTCAGAAAGGAATCGCACATGAGTTTCGTCATGAACGAACGATCGCTGGCATACTACTGCCACAACAACGAGGAGCGCTCGGAACTCTTCGGAGTCGGGGAGACCGAACTCCCCGCAAGGAACCTGATCTGGGACGGCGACAGCCCGCTCCCAGGACAGCGACGGGGCATGATCTCGAATGCTCCCCATGAGTGCGCAGAGGGTGGATATCACTATCACATCCTCGAACGCCAAAGCAAGCAGCAGTTCAGAGTCTCCGAGAGATTCTGCTCGACGCTGTTTGCATGGTGGGGCCCGCGCCCGCCGATCGAGACAGAGATGGCCCGGACCTACCGTGAACTCGGCAGGAACAAGGGCCGGCTCGCTGCCTCTGATACCTTCTTCGATTACAGAGGAAGGGTCTACCAGATGTCCGGCTCCAACGGCAGTCTGCAGAACAGCAGGCTGTCACGGGCTGCGTTGGAAGCCCCCGAGGCTGTCAGCGTCAGGGGCACAGGGGCGTGGGCGTACGCGCTCCAAGTCTTCGAACACGAAGGCTGGGCAACCACGCCCGAGGCGGCCACGGAGTTCCTCTCCAAGCCGTCGACAGATTGGATGGCCATCAGGGCTGCAATCTGCGTCCTCGAAGTTCAGGAGACGGGCAGCACTGCCTACCTCCTCGAACAAGATGCGACCTGCTCCGGATTCCAGCACGTAGCACTGCTGACCCGGAACCGCGCGCTGGCAGAGGCGGTCAACGCCACTATCACGAGCGTCCGGGGTGATCTCTACGCCTTGCTGGCAACAGAGACACAGGTGGCGTCCGAACTGGGCATCACCGATCGTCAGGCCCGAAGCCTGATGAAGCCCATCGTCATGCTCACCGGATACGGGAGTGGTGCTGCAGGCATCGCGTCCGGAATCTGGCGGGACCACGACGGGGCGATGGTCTTCGACGAGGAGAAGCAGGTGCTGATCCCCGACGACAAGGCCACTATCACGCTCCACGGGACACGCTTCAACTATGAGGCTCTCGAGGACTGGGTCAAGCCGATGCAGACGGCACTCTTCGACAAGTTCCCGATCATCAAGGAATGTCGGAACGCGTGCATGGCGTACATGCAGGAGTGCATCGTGGCGAACCCGGCAGTCTTCTGCTGGGTGACCCCGAACGGCTTCCAGTGTCATCGGCAGATCCTCCCCAGCGAACAGGCTGCAGAGTCTGTCACCGACGCGGGGGCCATGCCGAACCTGATCCACTCGCTCGATGGCTGCGTTGTGCAGTACGTCATCGAGGACTGGGACGGGGTACTCGGAGTGGTGCATGATGCGTTCTTCACCACGATCGACAGGGCTCTGGACCTGCGAGACTGCGTGCGGAGCGCATACGGGCGAACCCATGGCAACATGGGGGAGTTCCCGATCTCCTGGAACAAGGAGGCGCCGCTGGAGATCGGACTCTGCGTAGGAGTCTGATCACTATCACACAGGGGAGGGGCGGCATCCGCTGCTCTTCCCCGCTGCTGGAGTTGACATGAGCGACACCGAAGAACTGCTCCGTAACCGAGCCGCTGCACGGGCGGCGGAACTGTCCTACATGGACGACTGCGAGGAGCATGGGATGCTCTTCGATCCCGACTGGCAGAACATGCTGGAGCGGGAACGCGTCGAAGCCGAACAAGCGGTCGACGCCGCAATCAACAACGAGTGATCACTATCACAGAGGAGTTGACATGAAAGACTTCTACGTCTACGTGTTCATCAGCAAGACGGACAACAAAACCGTCCGCTACGTCGGCAAGGGGAGGGGAACCCGGATGGTGGTCGACACCAACCGCAAGTACAAGGTTCCCCTTAAGAACCGCAAGAAGGTAGCCACCGGGCTCACCGAACAGGAGGCGTTCGACCTTGAGCGCAAACTGATTAGAAAGCACGGGCGGCTCGACCTCGGCACCGGCACGCTCACCAACCTCACCGACGGTGGGGACGGTGCTGCCAACCCAAGCCCCGAGACTCGAGCCAAGTTGTCAAAGGCTCGCAAAGGCAACACCAATGCGCGAGGCTTCAAGCACACCGAAGCAACCAAAGCAAAGGTGGCAGCCGCGAGCCGGGGACGTACGCCTTCTGCTGCAACGAGAAAGAAGATCGCTGCAGGGAACAAGGGAAAGACCCAGACCGCGGCATGCAAAGCCAAACTCTCTGCTGCACGTAAAGGCAAGAGTCTCAGTCAGGCGCACAGAGATAGAATCTCGCAAGGGCTCCTGGCTAATGAGCATACAAAGAAACTGCGAAAGACGTACATCGTGACGTTCCCGAACGGGAAAGAACGAACGGTAACAGACATGAAGTCCTTCTGCAAGGAACACGGACTGCCGCTCTCTAGCATGCACTGCATCGCACGGGGCGAGCAGAAGCAGTCCAAAGGCTTCACCTGCAGGTACGCCTGATCACTATCACCCTCTCACCCTAACCGGTGGGCGGGTGTTTTTTTTCTGAGCCGCTCGCTTCGCTCGCTCCAGGGCCCAGGCGTCCGTCGCTTCGCTCCTCCTCGCCGCTTCATGGGCTGCAGGGCTGCGCAGCGGCCCCTGGAGACCTAAGGCTGCGTCTCTAGGGGCCGCCGCTCCAAGGGCCAGGGCTACGCCGGCGACCGGCTAGGCCCTGGCGACAGGGGCTGCAGGAGCTCCGTCTGCGGACTCGGCGGACCTCGTGTCCTCATCTCCAGACCCAAGGGGAACCCGAGTACATCGTACTCCGGCCTTCGGCCTTCGACGATCGACGAGCTCCGGCTCGCTTCGCTCGCAACCAGCAGCTGTCAGTCGCCCACCGGCTCGATAGCCAGGGAAGCAGACGACAGCAGAGATCACTATCACCTTAGATAACCTTACGCATAAGAATCCGCTGCTTGCTACAGGGCTGCGGTGCATATCAGTCGCCATGCGGGCTCGCACAGGGGACACCCAAGGGAACACCCAAGGGGAACCCGAGTACATCGGACTCCGGCCTTCGGCCTGCGCCGATCGACGAGCTCCGGCTCGCTTCGCTCGCACCGGGAACCCGACCCAACCGAACCCGACCCAAGGGCTGCAGGGGGCGGCTCGAGTCACCGCCTTACGGCTCGCTGCAACCCTCAGTCGCCGGGTGGCTCGATAGCCAGGCTGCAATGGAGGCTCGTCCCTCGCTTTCTCCATAGGCGTGCCGCCCGTCGCTCCCTCGTTCCTCGGTCGCTCCTCCTCGCCCGAAGACTACCGCGCTCCCGAGTGATCGTGCAGTTAATGTTGTTTGGTCGCGCCCGAGGTCCACCTCAATCGGCGGGGCCTCGCTGCCTCAGTCGCCGTATGGCTCGCGCCTCAGTCGCCGTATGGCTCGCGCGTCAGTCGCCCGCGGGGCTCGGAGAGAAAGATTCACTACCACTGGCGCTGAAAATTATTAATTCAAAACTTTGTTATGGCATGTTGTCATAACCATCACTCGTTCGCAAAGGAAAGTTTCTATGACCACCAAGCTTCACTTCAAGTCAACTGTCGGTAACACGTGCTACCGTACCATTTCTGACGGTGATAAGGTCGATGAGGGTGCTACCCACGTCTTCCGTGAGCTCAACCGTGACGGTAAGTTCATCACCCGTGCTCGTCGTTTGACTGCCGATGGCCCTTGGGCCGCGGCTAACTACATGCGTGCTGTCACCACTAACGGTGGCACCATCGAACTCCTCGGAACCCCCACCGGAATCTCTATCAATGACTGAATCCACCCCCAACTTCGCGCTCCTCGGAGCCCTCATGAACCCGCAGACCTCGAACGACAAAGCTATTCAGGCTATCGAAATCCTGCAGGCTCGCATCCCTGAGATGAACACCAAGATGAAGACCAAGGTTCTTCACGCAATCAAGGCGGCTAACAATGACGCGTAATACATCGCGCTTCATTGCGCTCTTGACGCACCACACTACGGTCGGCATCATTGTCGGCCTGGCCTTGCTCTTTGCCATGTCCCTCGGCGGTTGTAATACCGTCAAGGGTGCGGCCAAGGATATCTACTCTGCGACCGATGCCCTCCAGGCATCCTTCTCGGATACAAACACGCCCGAAGACAGCGTTCGGCCCAACGATTGGGACTGAGCAAACGTTCAACAAGCCCAGCACTTAGACCCCACACACTCAGTGGGCTGGCATTATGTGAGTGGGTGATCGCCTTAAGATCCGTACCGTGCCTACGTCACAGGATACCGCCTAGCCTCCGTTAAGGGCTCCATTCGATTCCTTTCTGCCTGGGTGTGGCTTCACGGCCATGCTCGGGTATTCTGTATTGTTATTCACTACCACCCGGAGACGTTCGATGCAACTCAACCAGAACAAGATCGCTACTGCGTCCACCGTGCGTGGACACCTCTCCATCGGCACCTACTCATGTGGCTGCTGTGCGGAGTTCTATCACACCGACCCGGACTACTGCCACACGGCATGGTCCCTGCCCGTTGATGAACTTGTCAAGTACATTGACGAAGAAGAACAAAGACTGGAAGCACTCAAGGACTTCGTTGTCGAGTGCGAGACCGAAACCATCACCTTTGACCCGGAGGACTGATATGTCCATGGATCTCTGCTACATGTCCGAAGACAATGTCGTTGGCTCGCTCTGCAACATGAGCAACACCAACAGCAACAGGTTCCGTAACTTCGTGGCTGATGTCCTCCAGGACAATGTCACGCACTGTCAGGAGGTTGTTGACAGCCAGTTCACCACTGCTACCGGTGAGTCTGACTATGATGCCTGGCGACTTGAGGTTGCCCAGGAAGAGAAGGATGAACTCAAGGAGGCTAAAGACCTCTATGATCGTTGGAGCACTGACGCCTGCACGGTGTCTGATGTTTGCTCTGTCATGACCCTCGTCATGTTCGACCCCAACGTGCCGCAGTACAAGGGATACGTCTATCGTATCCTCAGCCAGGGCGTTAAGGTTCTTACCAACAGTAATGCCAAGGCCTACTGGGCTTGATCGTGTGTTTGATTATCACCTGTCCCGTGCGGATGCACTCACGTGTGTCCGTGCGGGACTTTCTGTAGAAGTATTCACTACCACTAGCTTTGGAGCTGCCCTTGTCTGACTTTGCTGACCTTTGTGAGTCCCTTGGACTCGACCCATCTGACCCCGATACCATCGATAACATTATCTCCTACTGCGCCACCGGCGAGACGGAACTTTCTAATGACTCTATTTACACGGCTGACAGCGTTGAGCTGTCTGATGACATCATTCCTCTTAATCAATGCGACGACCCAAGCGAGTGCGCCGACTGCGATGGCGAATGCGAATGGGACGCTTGACCTTGACCGCCTTGCGGCAGCTATTCACCAGGTCGAGACGTCGGGCCGGCTCGGTCCTATTCTCGGCGACGGTGGTGCTGCTCTTGGCCCACTACAGATTCACAAGGCTTATCATGCGGACTCTGGGGTTCCAGGTCCGTACTCTAGATGTGCGGATTACGCATACTCGGTGCGTGTGTACAAGGCCTACATGGCCCGGTATGCCACAGCGCGCCGGCTCGGCAGAGCCCCCACCGCCCAGGATGTAGCCCGGATTCACAACGGTGGCCCCAACGGTTACAAGCGTAAGTCTACGCTCGGCTACTGGGCCAAAGTTAATAAGGAATTTAACAAATGACCAGCACTGTACACGGCCTGACCAAGGCCACCTATCGTGAGACCCTCCGTGGTCTTCAGAACGACGCACTGCGTCTCGCTTACAACGGTCGCCCTTCACCGGGCATGCTTCAGCTCGAGCAGATTGAGCTGGAGATTGCACGGGTGCAGGGTATCCTCGATACCTGGATGCCTGACAATGACTCCTGACCAACTCGATAAAGCAATTAAGAAGAGTTCAATGGATGAGCCCCCTTACGAGGGCAAGCCCAGCGCCGCAAGACTGGCCGGAGAAAGCAAGCAAGCTTTCCTGGATCAAGTGGAGCTGTTCTTTACCATTGATCCTAACTACGATACCGTGAATGTCGTTGACCTCCCTGGATTCAACGACTGCTTTGACTATACTCTTATCAACTACTACTACACCCGAGACACAGATCCCACGACCTACCTGGACTGCTACCGTGTGTACACTGATGGAAAGGTAACGCGAGCATGATCATTGACCCCGGTAACCCGTGGCACAAGGATGACATGGCGGACGAAGAGCCCCGCCCTGGTATCACTGAGCCTAACTATGACGAGCATCCTGATAAGCAGGAAGCCGATTGGAACAACGAAGCTTGGAGGAAGGGAGTCCTCGATGAGGAGATTCCCTTCTAGGATCTACCGTTGGTGCCGCCGTACCCTGGTGCGGCAGCACTACTTCACTGACCTTACCAACCGCTACGACAACTGGTGTCGTACCAAGGAATACCTATGAACGAGGCACAACGCCGTGATCCTGATTGGCTCAACGGTGAGCTGATCGACCAGATCAAATGGTTCCAGTCTAAGACTAGGCTGGATGAACGTAACGATATCATTCAGGGCATGGCCGCCTCTCGTAGAGACTGGTGGGGCCCTGAGATCACCACAATGTCCATGCACTTCTGGATTTGCGTCGAGAAGTGGAGCATGGGAGGAGTACAAAATGAGTATTGATTTTCCCGAGAACGAACTGCAATGCTATCGCTTCACCCTGCGTACTACGCACTACATGGTGAACGCTAACGTTGGTAACTTCGAGGTCTACTACAGCGACTCCCAGTACATGCCCGCCCCTATGGAAGGCAGCTGGGTCTTGCTCGACGAGACCGACGTTCTGTATTGGATTGGCATAGTCTATGCGTATAAGATGACCGACGATACTACCCGTAACGTCTACTCCTCGCAAGACTACCGTGTCATGGGTGCTGTGTGTCAGATGATTGATCAGGTGCCCGACTTCGAGGAACTTGAGTACATGATCGGATACTCTACGCTCGCTGGCTGCTCAGAGTATGCCTTCTGGTCTGACCGTGCCAAGGAATGGCTCGAGAACCAACGTCGGTGGAACAACGTACCTATTATTCATCCACTCGCAGAGGGAGCTGACTGATGGCTAAGTTTGACATGATGGTCTGGTACACTGAGGATGAGTACGGCAAGGCCTGGACTACCATCGAGGCTGACTCAGAAGAGGAAGCCCGTGCCAAGCTCGCCAAAGCATTCGAAGATAACGAGGAATACCACCTGGAGTGGGACTACTACGCCAAGGGTGGCGGAGGTACTTACTTTGATCTTGACATGGAAGTAGTATGCCGGGAGGCTAAGGATGAATGAGAAGTTTACTATTGCTATCCCTTACTCAGAGGTTGTTCATGGTGACATCATCATGGTCGTCGGCCCTGACTACAACGTAACCAAAGAAGAGTTCATCGCTGGTGTGAAGACAGGTAAGATTGATCCGTTCCCCTTCGTCGTTGGCGATGAGGATTGGACCTGTCATGATTCTGATGAACAACAAATTTCCTACGAGGAAGTAAGGTACATTGAAGATGATTGTTGAATCTGTTTGTCCTATGACCGAGTACCGTATCTTTGTTGAAGAACTGCCCGGCAGCTTCGACTTCATCGAGGAGTCCTTCGAGTGCAGCCTCACCGTCAATCATGGCCGTGGCCAATGGGTGTACGACGACGAGGCCTTCATCGAAGACAACCTCACCATTACTATCGTCTCTGATGACATCACCATGAAGCATCAGATCCAGACGTTTGCTGATGCATATGCTGAGAAGTTCAACCAAGATTGCATCGCCTGGTCTGAGCGACAGGTTCAGTTCTTTACCAGGGAGTACCGCAAGTGAGGTACAAGTACATCGATAAGTTCAGGCGGGGTCAGTATAAGATCCCGCCGCCGCCTATCCCTCATGCCTACTGGGGTGAGGACAGGTGGATTGAATACATTAATGCCTATGGAGTATGGCTTTGACTATGATCCGCACAACTAACGGCTACTTTGTTGATATGGTCCGGGGCGTTGAGCTCATGGACTACATGGGCAACGACTCGGACATCTGTGATGCCGCTCGTGTGTCCTTTGATAAGCAAGCCCACAACTATTCGTATGAGCAGAACTCTAAGCTGCTTAGCTACCTGGCTAAGCATGACCATTGGTCACCCTTTGCTCATGCAACCCTGAAGTTCCGCTTCCGGGCGCCTATGTTTATCGCACGTCAGTTCCAGAAGCACGTCGTCGGCTTCGCATGGAACGAGGTGTCCCGCCGCTATGTGTCGTCCGACCCCTCGTTCTTCGTGCCTGAGTCATGGCGTCAGCGTCCTGACAACATGAAGCAGGGCAGCGTCAAGGAAGGTGAAGTCCCTGTCACCCACGACATCCTTGACAACTACATGGGACAGATGCGTGGGCATCAGAAGGACTACAAGGTCATGATGAATCAGAACATCTGCCCTGAGCAAGCACGCATGTGCATGCCCCAGAGTATGATGACTGAATGGATCTGGACTGGTAGCCTCATGGCTTGGGCACGCTTCGTTAAGCTGCGTGCTGATAGCCACGCTCAAATGGAATGCTGGCAGTACGCCGACGCTGTCCGTGAAGAGATGGAACACTACTTCCCTATCGCTGCAGTAGCACTACTTGGAGAGTAAATGATTGAAACAATTTATGATCACTTTATTAAAATGCATACTGAGATGGCGTTCAGAAACAACGCTAGCTCCGGCATCATCAGGGCAATGGCCAATCTCGGCAAACCCCTCAATGATGCTATCGCCGCTGGTCTTCTGAGCCTGGATACTATCCACGCACCCATTAGATCTGCATGCGAATGCTTCAATGCTTTCGAGCACGATGGCGCACTCAACGCCAGCTACTGTGGCTCCAAGGTCCCTGGCTTTGGTAGCTCATGGTACAAGAATGAACCTGACCCCGTGGTCGAGGCATTCTTGAATGAGTTGGATGACGAGGTACTTAACGTCGTCACGCGGTACAACGGTTACGTCCAGGACATGTGGAACCGACCTGGTCTCTTCCCTAATGCTGCGCTGGCTACTGCTGCCTTCGCATTCCAGGAAAACATTGACCCTGTCACTGCTATGTCCAAGGTTATCCTTGGCCGCATCGACGCCTGGGTTTCTATCTACTCTGACAACTACATGGAAAGAGGATTTAACTAATGAACATTGACGAAGAGAAGGCACTGCGCCTTCGCAAGGCTAGGCTTGAGGCTGAGCTGAGACGTATCAACCAACTCCTGCATGATCAGGCTGTGGTTGACTTTGAGTCTGAGCGAGCCAACTACGTGCGGCCTATCTCACGCCGTAAGACGTGGTTCGAGCGATGGAAGGAACGATGGCGTGGCTTTAGGGTGGGCGAAGATTACCCTGACACTATGCCTATCAATGAGGAAGAGCCGGCACACCCGGTGAAGCCTAAGCCTAAGAAGAAGTTCCGTAGCCCTAGTCGTATACAAGATCGGGATGATGCGTTCCCACCGTCACCCCGGGAACAGTTCTACAAGGATGTGGAGAATGACTTCCGTAACACTGATAGCAATGGGAATTACACCGGATGAAGTACGCTAACAAGAACTTTATTAAATTGCTCAACCAGATTGTTAAGGATGAGTTTCATAATAGTTTCTTGCTGCGTTTCTTTACCAACGATGGCGTGTCCCTGACCTATTGGACACCGGACAACGACGTTGAGTACAACATGGAAGGCTTTGTTACGCCTAAGCTGTACAAGACGCTGCAAGCACGCTATGATACTACGCCTATTGACCGCCCTAACGGGCCTGTTATGAGACACACTGGAGGCTCATGAAATATGCAATACTCTGGCAACCAACCCGAGACACCTTCGAACCGTCCTGGGTGCTCGATGAATCCTATTCAGTCGCACTGTATGGCACTGAACGAGAGGCTAAGAAAGACGTTAGGGAGTTTGTCCACACCGAACAGTATGGAGTGCAACCCTACAATGCACGGGCCAGGCGGACATGGACA
>ERZ1039804.404-NODE-404-length-28049-cov-11.852790_pt1 | contig 28049 bp, 27 predicted proteins | sample MGYA00383089_ERZ1039804 | MGnify/ENA primary metagenome ERZ1039804 (study PRJEB29581, sample SAMEA5548359) | metagenome | biome: marine; feature: coastal; material: water | depth 1 m | study: Short-term variability in the microbial, nano- and picoplankton...
AAAGTTTACTAACTTACCATCTGAGATTACTTTTAACTGATACTCTATAGGTTTAGCTAAATAAAATTCTATACATACTGCTAATAGATCATGAGCATGCTTATTGGCTCCTGTGCCGCATACATTCCTACTATTCTCTTGTAACTGCTTCCAGTTAGTAGTTAACTCCTTCCTTACTAACGTTTCGTCTTCTGTAAGTTTATTCATTTCTCTTTATCTTCTTTACGAGAAGGTATGAACTTTTTTTCTAAAAGGCAATACCAAACTTGTAATTACTTATAATTAGTAAGTAATATAGTAAAAATGATTAATAAAATCAACTAAAACAAAAAAAAACCCCGGTACATGGAAGTAAACCGGGGCAAGGGGGTAGGAATATGTAGTACTCGATCCTCATGGCAGACCTACCCGATAGTTAAGTTAATCCTAATCGTCCTTTATTTGCGTTATAATTTTGAGTTACTTCAGAAGAAGAAAGAGCTTTGCCTTCGTAAAATCTTACATACTGATATTCAGACCATGTTGGTAACCCTAATCTATCGTTACCGGTCTCTGTAGTATATCTAGCACCCCATCCGAAAGGAGAAGGAGATGCATTTTTTCTAGTAGATGATATACTTCTAGAAGAAGAGAGTGAACCATTTAAATATCTTTTTAGATTAGTATTGTCCCAAACATAATGTACAATTTGTGCTGTACCGGCAGAAGGAGTTAATGTAGGACTTAAAGAATAATCAGCCACTCCTCCAATAGTAGCTACATTTAAATTACCAAATTGTCCTGGACCTGCCTTTCTTTGTCCCCAAGCTAAATAATTTTGACTTTGTCCACTCCAGTTATGAGGCTGGTAATAATATCCTACCTCTACTGTAAATTGTAATGGCCATGTAGCATTAGGAGGACTAGTTACATCTCCAAACCAAGTTTGATCTGTAGAATATTGATTCCATGTTCCACCACTTCCTCCCATTTGTAGGGTAAATTTAGTAGAATCAAAAGTAGTACCACTAGTTGTTTTACTACCTTGATCTAAAGTACCAGCCCATATTTCTGCATCACCTAATGTTGAAAAAGCAGGAGCTAAATTATATATATCAGTACCAGTTCCTGAATAAGAAGTAGATTCTCCAAAATCAAAATAATAAGCAAGATTAGAAGTTACATAATTTCCTACTGCAGGAAAGCCAGTTACCTGTGTGTTTAAAAAACCGAAAGGTTGAAATACCGCCATGTTATTTTTTTAGCTAAAGTTTTGTACTGCTGCACCGTAAATGCTTCCTCCTACTGCTACTAAGGTAATAATATCTTTTCCTCCGGCAGTAATAGTAGGTGCTGTTCCACCTGGCCATTGAACTCCTGTAAAGTTTACTATTTGACTAGAAGAGTTATCAATTATAAAGCTAACTGTAATACCTGGTCCCATAGGAGCTCCTGTTACGGCATATGTCACTGTACCTGAAGGTGCCGTTGCAAAGAAAGTACCAGTGCTTATATCCAAAGTTACTGTACCAGTTCCGCTTAGTGGAGATATACCTCCTTGTACACCATCGAAAAAAGTAGCATAACCTGTAAATGTTTTATCGCCACCAATGGTTTGATTTGTAGTTAAATCTACTGGTGTAACATAATTAGTAGTAGCAGTTACATCTATTTGAGCTGAACTAGATACTAATGCCGGAACGTGATCAATGTTAACATAATCTATATAAGAGGCTGTATTGGCTGTAGTTGCCGTATCAGCGTTACCAGTTAAGTCACCAGTCACATTGCCAGTTAAGTTACCTGAAATTGTTCCTGTTACTCCTAAACTACCTGTTACTTCTGAATCAGATCCTAATACAATTTTAGTACCATTATCTGAAATATTTGAATCTTCTAAATGATGATCTCCAACTCCTTTAGGTATTCTATCTTGTGTAATATATGTTGGTGCACCTTTAGTATCATACTCAGGTCCAAATAATGCAACACCAAAGTGTGCTGATCCTGTCACGTCTTTTTCAAAGAACCAATCGTCTGTTTGACCATCATAAGCAAAAGAAGAAGTATTATTTGTTGATCCAGAGTCATAAACCGCTAAACCAGCATATCTTTCAGTTGGTGTATCATTGTTTAATACAATAAAGGCATCACCAATTATTTTAGCTGAACCAGTAATACTTTCTAAGTATCCAACACTAGCACTTGTAAACGTAGCATTTGATGCTGAAATAGAAGTTACATTTAAATTAGCAGTTGAAATTACATCTAAAGCTAAACTAGCAGTACCTACTGTTAAAGCATCTTTATCTGTTGCTTGAGGAACACCATTTGAATCTCCTAACCATAAATGATCTTCTGCGATGTTTGGTATATCATTACTTCTTTGTATAGCAGATACTACTATCTGTCCAGTATTTTGTTGTACTCTACCAATTACACCTATGTTCTGTATAAGGTTTGTACCTGTTGGTTTAACGTTTGTATATCCACCTCCACTAGCAACATATAAAGTATCTCCTATCGCTGGAGTAGTTAGACCTGTTGAAGTATCTACATCTGAAAAGTTTCCACCTACTGCAATAAAGATATGGTCATTGTTACTTGCGTTTACCATAGCTAAACCAACTACTGGCATCTTAGAAGAATCACTAGCATCTGCTTTTAGAACTTCTGGCTTTCCTTCACCACTATTGTATCCACTAACATATACAGGATCACCTTTAGTTAAGGTTTCTTTTGCAATTACAGGAAACTGTACTGCATCTGCGTGTTCTGCATTTTCTGCTTCAAGTGCAAATGCTGCGAAGGATGCTGAAGCAACAGAACCTTCTAAAAAAGATGCTGTTAAAGCAAGAGAGGCAGTCCCTATAAAATTAGTTGCAGTTACATCTCCGGCTACATCTACATTGTTTCTAAATTCTGCATCATTAGAAGCACTATTTAATCTTAAAGTATAAGCACCTGTAAATAATCCAAAACCTAAATCAATATTACTTCCTCCTCCTGAAGATAGGTTCTTAATTATTATATCATCGCCAGCTTTTCCTATCATATGACCAGAGCCACTTAATAAATTAGCTCCTATAGTAGTTAAACCTGTAAGAGTTGCTGGAGTAAATTTAGTTGAAAAATCAGGACCAGGCTCTATAGTTACAGCCCCAGTACCACTTTCGTTTGTTATTTCTATTCCAGTATTATCTTTTACAGTAAAACTACCAGTTACAGCGGCTGAACCACTAAACTGCCCATCCCACGGTACTGCATTAGTTGCATAAGAAGCTGTACCTATTATATCTAGATTTAGCTGTTCAATAGTACTACCTGTACCATCTGCAATATAAGAACCAGAAATCTGAATTAACTTCTGGTATGATTCGTCAATGAATTGATTTTCTAAATTTGTAGCCATCTTATTGTGGGTATTGTTTGTATCTGCTATCGTATGTTCTTAAACCGTATCTCTTAGCCCATTGTACATAACCGCTCTGATTTAGTACAAATGGGTTTCTATATTTGTTAGTATAGTCTGGATTCTGTTCGTATAGTTTATCTGCACTATCTAATTCTGGGAAGTTAGTTTCTTCTTCTATTAAGTAGTTCGTTAGTCTTTCGTTATAGTAATGCATCTTATTCTCAACAGACTGACGTTTCATTAAGTATAAATCTTTATCTGCCGGGTCACTTGATTCTCCTCCGTTTGGTTTTAGTAAACCATTATTTCTTGGTCGAATATATATTGACTCTAAAGTTTCGTAGTATGCAGCATATAATAAGAAATCCTGTATGTAATTATTTAGCAATGTCTCATAGTACCCAGCTAGAGTATTATTATCTACATCCTCCATTAACTTATTATAAAGTTTAGTACCAATAGTAGACTGTAGATAGTAATCTTGAGCAGTTCTAATATTGTTTTTTATTAGAGCAGTATCTACATTTTGATTTATGTCTGTAAATTGTCTAACTTTTGCTTCCGATATAAGTAGAGTATCTGTCATTATGCTAGTAATTCTGGTTGTTGTATATCTGCTTCTTCTTGATCTGTAGTATCAGTATCTACAATTACTTCTTCTTCAACTGATCCGTCATCTAATAGTTGCTTTTGCTCTACACCTAAAACACAATCTGGATAGTTTATATGTAATAAACTTTCTAAAGAAGATAAAAGTGATTGCTGGTAAGGTGCTATAACATTGTTTTGAAATAGTAAATAAGCGTCTATCATTTCGGTTCTACCACCTAATTGACCAGCCTCTTTAATTCCTAAGATCATAGGAGAGGTAATGCGATGTCCGGTTAGTATCTTTTGTACTACTAAATCGTTGATTGTAGTATAATATCCATCAGCTCCATTCTGAGGAATAGGAGTTATTACTGGTGCATTTTCTGGACTATCAACATCTATATACATTAATGATCCTGCATTGTCACCGCCTCCATAGTTTGCGTTTAACTGTGCTTCTATATCTCTTAATTGATCATCTGATCCATTAGTAAACGTAGTAATAGATAAAGAAGGAGCTAATCCATTCTTAATGTTATTAGTATGAAAATTATCTATTTCAGCATCTAATTCTATTACACGATAAGCACCTACATAATCAGGTAGCGGATAATACTGCTGACCTGGTCTATAATTTTTATGTACGTATATTTGATGAGGTTCATCTGCTTTTTTAGAAGGATCATAAGAAGGTAAGTATAAAGCTTCGTCTTCTGATATAGTAGTTCTTGATCTACCTATCTTATCCCATTTAGAACTTATATAGTATCCTGGGCATTTTCCTCTATAATCTTTTTCCTTAGCTCTTAAGTAAGAAAAGTCTACGTGATAGACATCTATTCTAGCTCTATCTTTAGACCAAATTATTTCTAAAGCAAAAGAACCGTGTAGTTTATAATCTAGAGCTACTTTTGCGTATATATCATTCCATGACTCATTTGATGCATTAGCTCTTTCAATTGCTTCTTCTTTATCTGAAGTTAATCCTTTACCGATAACTCCCTCTACTATTGCATTAACTGCTGCTGCATGAATAGATGATTTGTTATAAAGTTCGATAGTATTGTGAGGAAATTGATTGTCATCACCAAACTTTATATATTCATCTTTTCCATTTTTTTCTCTCCAATCAAAATACTTATTCCCATTTGGTGGTGGGATCATTTGAAAGGTAAATTTTTTATTTTCTGCCATCTTATGAATTATAAGTTGTATAAGCACCTGTCTGATCGGTGTCTGTATATGTTGTTATAGTCTGTAGATTAGTTCCATGTACATAAGCTCTATCAGTTGATACTACTGAGCCTGAGAATGTTAAGTAACCACTCCATGTTTCATGTATTGATCCAAATTTAACATTAGCTTCACCCCATTTAGTACCAATATCTTCTCCAAATAATAATTTAGAGCTATACTGTCCATCTGGTGAAGGAATGTTACTACTACCTGAATAAGCTTCTAAGACTATGATATGTGACTTGCTATTAGCCACATCAGTGTTAATTCGTTTTACATTTTCTACTTGTGTAAAACTTTGATCGTAATCCTGAGTTAGGTTTAAAACATAAGACCCAGTAGGTGAATATGTATACTCATCATCTGGGTAGATTGCAAAACTGCTTGTTGGATGTGCAGGATATAAATTGATCATAATATGTAATATAAGAACAAAAGGGAAGACTTTCAACAACCCTTCCCAATTATTCTAGTTTATTTAGTAAGATACAGTTATACCAGTCAAAGCATCTGTTAGTTCACCTGAAGTTGCTATTTCTTGAGCCGGTTGAGGTTCAAGTCCTTCAAATGTAAGTGAATACTGATTAGCATCACCAAATGCTGTTCCGGTAGTTCCAGATCCTCCCGTAAGAGTAGCTCCTCTAAATCTTCCTACATAAAAGAATTGCCCTATATAATCCTCTGATCCGTTGTTTGTTTCAACAACGATTTTTAAATCTGGATTCTGAGCTAATACTTTTACTTGGTTTCTTACAGAAGTTTGAAGCTTATGGAAGGCTGCGTTAACTGTCTGTGTATAAAACACAGTACCGTTTTCAAGACTAGGGTTAGGAGTCTCCGAAAAGTCTCCAGTATTTTTTGTCAAATCGAATTGAAAAAATACACCATCACCACTGATATCAGTAATTTCTCCTGCTGAATCAGAGACTGAGGTAACCGAGCCTGAAAGGATATATACGGATTTTATACCGCCGGAATTATCCCTGCAGCCTAATTGAAATCCACTTGAAATATCGCAAGCCATAGTTATTTAGTTTATTAGTTAAAAAAATGGGCGGTCGAAACCGCCCGTTTATAAGCTTCTTTTATTGAGCTGGTAAATCGTTTGATACGATGTACTCTGGGAACCCTACTTGTGATCCTAACTTAGACTTTAATCTATGTTTTAGTTGATCACCGTTAATATCATACCATAATTGGAATGAAGTTTCGTCTGACATTAAGTCAGTTCCTACTACAGCGTATGCATCAGGCATAAGAGCAATACGATCTCCTGTAATACCAGAAGTACCTACTACTTTTACGTTTTGGAAAGGATACCCCATTTGTAGGATACCAGTTCTGTTTGTGATTGCACCTGGATCGAAGTAGAAGTTATTTGCTTGTCTTAGAGCAGTAACAAATTTTCTAAAGTTTGCAACACCCATCCAGATTGTAAGGTCATCTCTGTCCGCTACGTCTGTATCTAGGTTTTCAATTAGAGCATCTGTAATTCCTAAGATAGTAGAAGTTGTTACTGATCCTGTAGCTGCTGCCGGTACAACTACTCCTGCTGTTGAGCCTGAAGTAAATCCACCAAAGTTATCAGCATTCCATAAGAAAGCATCGTCAGATTTTTTCATTTGGTTTACTACCATATCAGTATAAGTTTCTGCTAATGCAAAAGTTTCATTATACGATCCTGCGCTTAAAGCAGAAATACCTAAGTACTTACTGTTTAATTCGTCTAAACAAAGTCCATCATATGATACTCTGTTTGTTACTGAAATATTTCTCTGTGTGGCAGTCAAACTACCTGATGGAGAAGATACACAGTTTCCTGATTGAACTTGAAGGTCTACCTCCATGATGTTCAATGGTTCTTGAAATTTAATACCTTCTTGGATAGGAAGAATAGAAGTTGTATATCCTTCGAATACGATTTTAGGTACTACTCGCCCAGCTACTTCATTATTGAAATTGTCTAAGGCACTTACGTTTAATCCCATTTCTAGTTATTTTTAATTGTTTTAGATTGTTTTTCCTTAGCGCTCATAATCATTTCGTACTGAGCTTGCTTTTGGTTGAATGGCTCTTTTTGCCAAGCCATATCTTTAGTAGATTTTGTAGCAGAAAATTTAGCAGCTACTTGCTCTGTTGGTTCTGATGCCGGTTCACTCATATATTCTTTGAGTTTCTCGTCATATTCTGCCAACTTAGCTTTCAATGCTTCGATTTCTGGTGCTACAATCTCCATAATAGCTTCGATGATTTCTTCTTTGGGTCCACCTTCTTCTAAGGTTTCTTCAATGATATCATCTTCAGCCATTGCAGTCTTGTCTTCTTCTTCGACAGTTTCGACCTCTTCTTCAGCTGACATAGCCTCTGTCACAGGAACTTCGTTCTCTGCTAAGCTACCTTCTGCTGCTTCGTCTGGTCTTGCAACACCGGTTATTTTTCCTTCGCCATCAACAGTTAAGGTAATACCTGATTCTGTAGTATGCTCTCCTGATGGTGCAACCACATGATCTCCTTCAGCAGTAATAACATGTAGCTCTTGACCGACTTCGAACTCACCATCACTCATATTTGTGATTTCTGTTCCGTCGACAAGTTTAGCTGTGGCAAAAGATTCCTCCTTTACTTCCTCGTTAATTACTTCTGGGGTATTATTCTCTGTCAAGTTAAAGTACTTTTTAACCAATGTCTTTAATTCCTCTTTATTCATATTGAGTTATTAAAGGGTTAATAAAAAGTTTACAGATATAAATAGGCTATATAGGTAAATTCTATAGAAAAGTAATGGTTATAAGAAAAAAATATGAAAAAAGTTGCCTGGTTTAGAAAATATCCATATAATTATATATAAAGAAGATATAAATCATGGAAGAATTAAAAGAAAGAATAGATAAGTTAGAAAGAACAGTAGATATACTTAAAGATACTCTTAGAGAAGTATTACTAAAGTTAAAGGATAACAATACTAATCCAAACTTAACCACTACTAACAATACTAACTCAGACTTAGTACCTAAGGATAGAATACTTATCCAAAGTTTACTAGAAAGATCTAAGGAAGAATTTCATACTAAGTTCTTAAGTAATATACTCAGTAGTAAATACAATACTCTTACTCAGAAACAATATTCAGTTTTATGTAATATACAAAACTCAATATAATTATGGAAAGTAAAGTATGTAGTAAATGTGATACTGAAAAATCTTTAGATCAGTATTACCTTATAAAAAAAACAGGTTATGTATATAGCTACTGTAAAAAATGTCACTACTCTTTGACTAAACCTACAGCTAAGAAGTGGAGAAAGAAGTTTCCTGATAGATGGAAACAAGATGTTCGTAAAGCTCAGAAGGATATGTGGGATAGACAACGTGAAGGAGTGTATCTCCTTATAACTTCTAAAGGTTTATATATTGGCCAGACTGATAAGTATGAATCTAGAATACACCAGCATAGACACAGTAACTTTAATGGTAACATGAAATATAAAGGTGCTAAAATATTTTATGCTACTCTACTAGAGGAAATAAATAATAGAGAAGAAAGACTAGATAGAGAAAAGTACTGGATAAAAAAACTTAAACCTAATCTAAACAAAATGTATAACGATGATTGGGTAAGAGAAAAAAAACAAGGAGGTAAATACGTTAAAAAATGAGTAAAGAAACTATTTTTGTACAGATAGCAAGTTATAGAGATCCTGAGTTAGTAAAAACTCTTGACGACTTAATAGATAAAGCTGCTAAACCAGATAATTTACATATATGTGTAGCTTTTCAGTTTTCAGATGAAGATAAATTTACTAAAGATTTAAACAAATACAGAGATGATACTAGATTTACTATTATTGATATTCCTTTCACAGATTCTAAAGGAGCTTGTTGGGCTAGAAATTATATCCAACAATATTACAAAAAAGAAACATACACCTTACAATTAGATTCACACCATAGGTTTGCACAAGACTGGGATATAACTTGTATAGAAATGTTAAAAGGGTTACAATCCCGGAGCTACGATAAACCACTTTTAACCAGTTATATCCCTTCATATAATCCGGAAAATGACCCTAAAGGACGGGTAGATACTCCATGGGGTATGTCTTTTGATAGATTTACCCCGGAAGGAGTTGTATTCTTTATGCCATACTATATGGAAAGAATGAAACTACATCCTGAACCTGCTAGATTCTTTTCTGCTCATTTCTGTTTTACTTTAGGACAATTCTCTGAAGAAGTACAACATGACCCAGAATACTACTTCCATGGTGAAGAAATAACTTTAGCTGTTAGAGCTTTTACTAATGGTTATGACTTATTTCATCCTAATAAAGTTATCGCTTGGCATGAATATACACGTAATGGTAGAGTGAAACAATGGGATGATGATAAGGAATGGGGTAATAGAAATACTTATACCCATAAAAAAGTAAGATCTTTACTTGGAGTAGATGGAGAAAACGAAATAAAAGAAGAAAAATACGGTTTAGGTACAGTAAGAACTTTAGAAGAGTACGAAACTTATGCTGGTGTTAGGTTTAAAGATAGAGCTATAACTAAGGTTACTAAAAATAATGTACCACCTCCTGGTAATAAACAAGATGCTTTCTACCAAGAATTTAAAGAAGCTGTAGGTTTAAGTCATAACCAATTTTCTTCTGATGACTATGAATTTTGTGCTTTAATATTTGAAGATAAAGATGGACAACAATTACATAGGAAAGATCTACCAGGTAAATTAGTTAACCAAAAAATAAAAGATAGTAAAGAAGGTAAAGAGTGGGTAGAATGGATAACTTATACAGGTCCTAAACCAGATAAAATAATAATTTGGCCTAACAGTAAAACTAAAGGTTGGGTAGATAAAAAAGAAAGAACTTTATGATCGACTTAAAAGTTATTATTGGTCATTACCAAGAAGATTTATCTTGGGTTAAAAAATTAAAACATCCTTACATAATTTACAATAAAAATCGTAAACATGATGGTAAATACGATTACGATATAAAAAATGTTAAATGGGATGCAGGTGTATATTTTACTTATCTAGTAGATCATTACGATAATTTACCTGACTTTGTATGTTTTAGTCAAGACAGAACTGATGATCACTATCCATGCTTTTTAGATAAAGTAAATAATTTTGACGGTTCAGTAGATTTTTTACCCTTAGGTATAACTTACGAAAGAGATCAAACTCATATTTTAAGTGAAACAACCGACTATGCTGAAAGAGTAGGGATAAAATACGAACTACCTATTATTTTTGTAGCAGGAGCAATGGCTATTATATCTAAAAAATTAATTTTAAAAAACACTAAAGAATTTTATCAAAGTATTTTAGACTCGTTACCAGAAGTTAGAATACATAAAGACAATTGGTCGATAGAGTATTTACTTCCTACTATCTTCCATTCTAATAACCTTAAAATAGGTATAAATTGTAATAAATTATGAAAAAACTACTTACAGGAGTATGTAACAATATTGAACAGCATATAGATAAGATACTTCTATGGAAAAAGTCATTTGAATCAGTAGTTAAAGACGGAGAAGTAGTACTTATAGCTTATAATGCTAATGTTAACGACATAATTGCACTAGAAAACAATAACATAAAGTATCATAGCGTGTCTGAGCAAGGTTCTGAGACGGTAAATAACCTTAGACTACTACATGCTGCAAACTATCTTAAAGACAATGAAAACAATTACTCTAAGGTTTTATATACTGATGTATTTGATGTAGCATTTCTTAAAGACCCTTTTGATAAGATGGACTTCGATTCTTATGATCTTTTTATCGGAGGAGAAGGAATGATACACTCAGAAGAACCTTGGAATTCTGATGTTATGATGAAGTGTTTTCCTGACTATTTAGAACTTACTAAAAAACAAGAAATATTCTGTAGCGGAGTTATAGGAGGTAAACCAGATCAGCTTTCTGCTTGGTTAACTGAAATGAATAGAATATGTTTACATAGTAAAAAAGGTCATGATATAGAAGATCAAGCTGCTATGAATATTTTAGTACACCATTATAAAAATAATAAATTAAAGAAGTTTAAAATAACTGACAACTGGTGTTTACATATGGCTATTGGAGGTCCTACACCATTATTTGAATCTTGGGGTTTTAAAAGAACACTACTTGATAGATTTGGTATAACTCCTAACTGGGAAGATTATGATATAGTGCATCAATTCAACAGAATACCAGAAATACATAATAAAATAAAAAAAATATATGAATAATAAATTAGTAGTTTGTACTTGTTCTCATACCTATAACCATTATAAAAACTATTGGGATAACACAGGTCTTGATTTTCATTACTTATCTCATAAAATTAATAATAAAGTTAAATTAGATGGATTAATTTTTACTGAAGAAAATTTACGTAAAGATTACAATTTTGACTTAGAGGTAAGTAAAAAACATTACTGGAATAGTTTTGGTAATAGGAATATTGTATGGTTTTATGCTCATTTAAGGATGATATATTACTACCATTTTAATCCCGGTTATGATTACTATTGGTTCTTTGATGACGATTTAACTGTAAGTAATTGGGATGTTTTCTTAAAATCTTTCGAAAAAAATAATAGTGATTTTATTTCTTACTACTTGTTTAAAGAAGCTGGTGTAAAATCTCAACCTAATATACCAAATATAGATAACAATACTACTTCGACTAATTTTTGGTTTGAAAGATTTCCAGGACATGGTGATATACTCTATGACGATACTACAGAATATTTTGGAGCTTTTTATCCTATAACAAGATTTAGTAATCAAGCATTAGCTAAGTTAGCAGAAGTAACATTACAAGGTCTCTCCGGCTGGCATGAAGGTTTTGTACCTACTATACTAAATTACTTTGGAATGGGCTTAGATACTGTATTTAACAGTAATTCACAAGGTAAATACTTCTCTGAAGAAGATGTTAAAGTTAAACATAAAGGTGAAAAAATAAATTGGTCATGGATTTAAGTAAACCAGTAATAGTTACGTCTCTTTTTGACATTGATAGACCTAACTGGTCTAATTTTAAAATGTCTTATCATACTTATACCTCTTGGAGTAAAAACCTACTAAGTATAGACTCTCCTATTATAATTTTTACAGAAGAAAAGTTTTTTAAACAGTTATTCGATATAAGAAAAGAGTTTGATCCTAATATGGAACAGACTAAAATTATAGTAAAAGATAAAAAAGAGTTAGAGTTATATAAGTCTCATTACAAAAGAGTAAAAGACTTAATGGAAAGTAAAGAATTTGCTAATATAGTACAGTTCAACGATGTTCCTGAAATGTGTCAACCATGGTATAACATTATTATGTACAGTAAATTACCCTTAATGTACGAAGCTTATCTAAATCAGTATATAGAAAACGATATTGTTATATGGAAAGACATAGCTGTTTATAGAGAAGACTATAAAAAGTATAAAAATACTAAATGGCCTGATGCATCTAAGATAGATAATACTAAACCTACATTCTTCTCACATCACGATAAGGTAAGTATACATAGTGATAACTCTCACTTACTATCTCAAATGAGGTTCTTACAAGGAGGTTGTTATATTATTCCTGGGCATTTACTTAATCCTTTAACTAAAACCTACATAGGTACTGTAGATGAATTCTTAGGAAAAGGTTATATTGGTTCTGATGAGAAGTATTTAGATATACTTGTCAAAAGAAATCCGGATAACTTTAATTTAATTAAGTGTGGTTGGAGAGAATACTTTGATTACTTTACTTACGATTCTTAAACCAAGCAATAATCTTTAGTATATTATAAATTAATGCAGATACTCCTACTGCTACTGCTACTATTCTCTCTACTGGCATTAGGTTAAAAGATAATGCCACTATATTTAAAAGGTTTACTTTAAGTGTCTCCAATTTCATTTTGTTTGAGCTTGAGCTTGTACAAATCTGTCAGAAAAGAAACCTTCGATACTAAATCCGTTAATTTCTTTATTCTTAACTTTTTGCCAAACTTCCATGTCTTCGATTTTATATTTTCCCATCCAAGAACCTTTAGGGTAATTAAAACCGTAAACTTGCTGTTTATCATTTATTGGATCTTCTACTAGCCAAGTTTCCATCATATACCCATCTACTGTATCTAAGGGGTTATGCTCTACGTTTAATGTATGCATATGATTTTGCTTCATTAACTTGTCAGACACCTTCTGTATTGTGTCTTCACTGAAGAATACAAAGTAAGGATCACCTTCTTCGTCTACTCTATATATAAGTTTGTTAGGTATCATTAGAGGACCTACTACTATTTGTTGGTCTTCATCTAGAGAGAAACTAAATTTATCTGAAGATTGTTCATCTCTTATAGTATCTAATTTATTTTGTGCCCACTCTATTCCTGCTCTACCACCCCAAGCATCTACCATTAATCCACCGCATCCTTCTGAGTAAGGTACGTCTTCGTGTTGTAAATGTCTAGCAAATGAAGCCATTCTAGCAATAGTTTCTTCAGATATAGCTTCTTTGTTAGCTAATTGATTAGCCCTAGCCCATCCGACTCTTGTTCCACAATCGTTATCAGGATGGCTATCTCTCCATTCGAGAGCTCTTTTAGCTGCATTGATTGCTGATTCAGGATAATCTTTAAAAGACTCAAATTCATAGTTTTCAAGTAAATTGTCATTAAGGTCTGAATGTTCTTTACAAGGCATATACCATACCTTACCATCAATCTCATGCTCATGATGTCCTTCACATCCTAATTCTAGAGCTACTTTTTCAGCTTCTTCTATAGTATCAAATAAAGGTTTACCATTATCTACGATACTTTCATAAGAACCAGTACCAAATTGCTCTTCTACTGCAAGTTTTAAAAGGTTAAATACTATGACATCTTCGACATCTACCTCTTTAAAAGCCATAAAATCGGCTTCTATAGCAGGCTTTTCTACTAGAGCAACTGCGTCTACTCCTGTAAGTTCGTCAAATGCATCAATAATTAATTCTAAAATCTTCATAATAATAAATAGTTTTTTAACCTATAGTCCTTCTAGCGCTTAATTTAGCATCTGCTTCTTGAGCTGTTCTTGCATCTCCCGACAATACATAAGCTCTAACTGTTGGACAAGCAGCCATTTCTGTTACTGGTGCAGCTTGTTGTCTTGTAGACGGTGCCGGTACTGCTATACTTGCTCCTCTTGGTGTAGGAATGTTACCTCCTGGTGCTCCTACTCCTTTAGATGCTGACTTAGCTCCTTTAACTGCTGATACTACTGCAGCAATGATACCGGCAGCTTGTGCTGCATATGCTATAAGTAACGGAATATTTTGCGGAAATCCAATTGCTGCTGTTTTAGCTGCACCGGTTGCTGTAGCTACTGTAGCTTCTGATGACTTTAAAGTAGCGAAAGTAATTGTACTTTTAGCTTCCATTATAAGTTCTTTAGCTAACAATATTTGTTTTGCAATTAAGGCTGCTCTACCTACTGCTGACTCTGCTCCTGCAATAGCAACTACGCTATCGAATGAACTTCTTCTTGCTGCATCCAGTTTAGCTAAGTTCTCTTGTCTTTTTAGTAGTAACTCATCATCTATTCGTTGCTGGTCAAGATTAACTATAGTAGTTTCTTCAGCTATTACCTTATCTGTTTCTAATTTTACTAAACCTGCAGTAGTTAAAGTATTTACTCCTTCTACTTTTTCTCTTACTTGTACTTTATCTTGATTAGCAAGTTCGTCTTTTATTCTTTTCTGTTCAGCAGCTTCTAATGCAAGAATTTCTGTTTCTTTCTTGTATATTTCTTCTTTTTCAGCTCCTGCTGCTCTTAAATTTTGTAGTTCGTTATCTAAAAGCTGTTTTCTTAAGTCATAAAGTTTTTCAGCTTCTTCTCCTGCTGCTTGTGCTACTGCTAACTCTCTTTGTAACTCTTGTATAGCTAGATCAGTAGTTTCTACTATAGCTATTTGAGCTCTTTCTGCTGCATCTGGTAAGATACCTAAGAATTCTAGTACTGGTCTTGCAGCATCATATAGACTGTTAAAAGTATCTTTTATAGCATCTATTGCTTTACCTACAAATGGTACTGAATTAGCAAAGTTTTTAACTGCTTTGGTTATATCGTCCCAATAAGCAACAACAGTACCTAATAGTACTATAAATGCCCCTATTCCTGTAGCAATTAAAGCTTTACTGGTTGTACTACCAAATAGTTTAGCAGCTACACCAGACTTCTTCATTACCATAGCAAATTGACCAAAGCCTTCAGATACATCTTTTATACCCATACCTACAGCAATAGCTGAGGCTGCTTTTTCTTCGAATTCACCAAATACTTCTGACTCTACACCTAATACTCCTAAAGTTCCTACTACTGAAGATAAAGAACCACCAAGTACCTTTATAGCACCATCTGCTGCTTGAAGTTTATCTTCTAGTTTAAGACCATTAATAGCGTTGTTGGTCTGTTCTATCTCATCTGTAAGTATTTGTGACTTTTTTGCTAATTCTGTAAAAGCTTCACTATTACGATCAACCTGTTTTAACTCATCATTAATCTGAGCTAATTCATCTTCTAGTTGACCGAGTGTTTTACTCTCGACATCAATATTAACTTTATAGGTTTTAGTAGCCATACTAATAAATAAGATTTTTACTCACTTTCTAAGTGGTTGTCTAAATTAAAATCCATTTTAGGTATTTCTTTTAGAGGTATACCAGCACCTAATAACTCTGGAACTAGTTTATTTTTTTGTTCTTGTGTTAATTCATCCCACTTAGCCATACTATACGTTTATGTTATAAGTTACTCCGTTTACTAAACTAATTCCAGATAGCGTTAAAGTTCCTGTACATTCTGGAGTATAAGATGTACCAGAACCGTTATTATCTGTATAAGTAGCTGAAGGAGAATAATTAGTAGACCAAGTACCTGAATCGCCATTATTACCTTGTATCGTACCACTTAAACCTCCTGAACCTGGATTACCTGTACCGCTAGTATTTATAATACCGAAAAGAGTATTTCCAGAAGCTACATCTGAACTAAACATTGTTAATCCTAAAGAAGATGCTGCTCCTATACCGTCTAAACCATATCCTTTTTCAGTATTATTACCTAAAGCTGGAGTCCAATAACAATCAGTACCTGGTAAAGGTGTTTGAGAAGTAGTAGGACTCACACCAGTACCGTATCCATAAGGAGAAGGACAAAGATATAAAGTACCTCTATGGAAACCTCTAAGTATATTACTACCAAAGGTTGCTTGTCCTACAGTAAATCTCCAACCATCTGTTAAAGTAGGTAAAACTATTGGAGTAGGGGCAGGACCTGTAGGTGCTGGTGTAGGAGGAGGTGTAGGTTGAACCCCTATATAGGTTACTACCTGATTTACACATTCTAAAGTATCACTTTGGATAACATAAGAATCATATACTTCATTAGTACAGTATCCTGCAGTCAAAGTAGCTGAACTTACATTTTGAGCTATTAAGTTACTTGGATCAGCACTAGAGTGGTAAATGTTAAAGTTACCTGCTCCAGCTGATGCCGATGTTAAATATAATGTTACTGATCCTGCCATTTTAACAATTTCCTATTAGTTGAATTCGTCCATTTGATGCAATTACTGCCCATTTAGATCCTGTAGAGTCTCCTAATTTCCATCTTTGACTTCCTCCGTTGAATCCTGTTGTCAAGTTATTATTAATGTAGACGTAATCATTTGCTTGCAATTGACTTACAGTATGTCCGTAAGTATATACTCCTATGCCTGCATTATCTGCACAAGCATCTTGAGGTGTAGTTCTACCTACTGAACTTCTAAAAATTAATACAGGTCCTGGAGTAGGAGCTGGTGTTGGAACTGGTGTCGGTGGTGGTGGACAAGTTGTAACTGCGTTTACTACACCATTTATTTGTACTCTTACTTCTACTTCTGGATCAGTACCATTTTCTGTAGCAACTCCGAAGTAATCATTTGCTCCATTGGCTGGTGTAAGTAAGTTACCATCTAAGTACATAACGTCTCCTACCTGAATATTTAATCCTCTACTTCTTGTTGTGTAGAAGTCTCCTGCAGTTGCATTAGCTCCACATACTATTCCTTGAATTGTTTGACTAGTAGTTCTGTTTAACGCATAAACCGGATTTGTTGGAGTTGGAGTAGGCGTTGGTGTACTACTTGGTGTCGGAGTAGGCGTTGGTGTACTACTTGGTGTCGGAGAAGGAGTTGGTGTAGGAGTAGGACCTTCAGGTGTTGGTGCAGGTGTTGGTCCTGGACAGTTAGCTGGGAAGCAGTAGCTTATTGCTGTTATACCCGTACCGTTAGTATACGTTATTTCAACTTGACTACGCATTTCATTTGCACTAGGGAAGCTATTATTAGATTTATCCCAAGTTGCAAGTCCAAACAATACATCACTACCACTTACCTCACCAGTACCATCATCGTTAGTATAAAGTATATCTCCAATTTGTAATTTATCTGTTCTATCTCTATTAGACCAATATATACTACTTGCAGGAATCGAACCATTAGAAGTTCTACAGCTACTACCATTAAAGGGAGTACTTTTAATCATACCATAGTAACCATTACTATTTGCTGTTCCTGTACAATCATCAATTATTGATGTAATTCCACTACTATAGCTTACTCTTTTAGCTATACTACCTGATTGATATCCTAAACAACTTAGATCGTCTGTGTCTGTTATAGAATATACTCCTGGTGAAAGTTCAACTTGTAGAGTAGAAGTTTCATATATCTTATCTCCTACTTGCATTTCAGATACTTGAGTAAAGTCATCTGAATGATATGTTTTGTTAAAGAATAAGTTACATCTATCTGGTAAAGAAGATAAAGTTGTTGCTGCTTTAAATGGATAAGAAGCAATGCTACAAGAATCTACTAAGGTTGCTTCTCCTTCTCTACCTAATTCTCCTCTAATATAGAATATCGCTCTAGTTTCTGCTTCAACCCCAACTGAACCTGAACTGTATAAAGTATATCTTAAGTTATCTCCGTCAAATACTACACCTGCATTAGGATCAGTATATACTTGACCGCTACCGCTGTTAACCATATCTTCTAACGATTCTCTAAAGTAGACTGTATCTGTAAAAGGTGGGAAACAATAAGCTTGACTAGGAACTACAAATCCATTAGATATACTTGCACTAAAGATAGAACCTGTAAATCCACAAGAAGCAGCATTTCCTATCGCTAAGCCAGCTCCGTCAGTTACTACTTCATATCTTCTTACTGGATATTGTAAACTACCAGAATATATACCATAATAGTAACCACTATTACCATAGTAATCTGTTAGGTTAGGATTAGCGTAAAGAACGTCTCCTGTTTGTAAGTTGAAAGGATCTAAATTCTTATCTACATAAGCTATATTAAGAGATGTAAATGGTTCGTCACAAGCATCTTGAGGATTAATCCAATTTTGTGACATACTTACTGCTTGACCAGCATCACAATCTGTAATTGTACTTGTAACGTTATTTAAATATCTAAATGCTTTTTCTGATATAGAACCTGAAGTAGCACTAGCACCGTAATACAGAGTATTAGTTAATGGTTGATTTAAACCACTGTTAGCATAAACAGTCATGCCGCTGGTTAATTCGTCGAAAGAAGTTATACCTAAAACATATCTTGCTATACTAGCTGTTAGGAAACATTCTTGACCTTCTTGACCTGAACCTGGAGTTGTATAGAATTCAAATACGTCTTCACAACTCACTCTATGATTAGATACTTCTCCATCATTACTAATTCCCCAAACTGCATCAGTTGAACCAGAAGTCAATCTAAATACATCACCATCTCCATCAAATGGGAATATTAAGAAAGGATCTGAGTAAACAATTGCTTGATTAGTAATTGATCCAGTATCCCAAGACGACATTGATATGTCTGTAAATACACTTCCTGTTAATGGTGCACCACATTGGTCTTCATCAAAAGGTTCATACCCTGCAGACATTGATATTTCATAAAGATTTGGTGGAATCGTTGGAGTTGGAGTAGGTGTTGGTGCTACACAGCCTGCTATACTTGAAGCTACACCTGTTGAATAAGCGAATCTTCTTGCTCCTACTTCATATCCTGTATCACCGTATTCATTTGCAATAGTATGATAAATGTTCGTTGCAATAGGATTAGAACCAGAAGCATCTTCATAGAATACAGCTCCTGGATATATATCGTTTGCATTACTTATATCATAAGAATAATAAGTACTAGTTAATGGTAAATTACATGCATTAATTTCAGATATTGAATTAGCTGCATAGAAAGCAGTTAAACTACCTGAACAATCTTGTCCTTCATTACCAATTAAACCAGTATTACTAACTGACCATACTTGGTTGTTAGCACCTGACTGTATTCTATAGTATTCATTACTACCTTGTACTCCTGTAGTTAACTCTGGGTCTGTAAATATTCTTGCATCATAACCACTCCAATTTTCCATTGGATCTGATCCTGTTACGTAAACTGTACCTGTTAAAGTAGCTCCACATAGTAAAGAACTTACATCCCCATCACTAATATTTAAAGCAAATGCATTAACACTACCACTAATTGTTGGAGTTGGTGTCGGAGTTGCTGTTGCAGTTGGTCCAGGAGTAGGAACTGGTGTTGAAGTAGGAACTGGTGTAGGACTAGGACCAGGTGTTTGTGTCGGAATGAAAGTAGGAAGAGGTGTAGGTGTATTACCTGCACAGTCAGTTGCACTTTCTGAACCACTAACCTCAAATGTACATCCTGTAAAGTCTAATCCTTCAAAGTATGCTGGATATAATTTTATTAACTCAACAGTAGCAATATCTCTATCGCTAAGGTTATATCCTGAAATTTTATTTATACGATAAAAAGTGTCCTTAATGAACACTCTATCGTTTAGGCTTATATTTTGATATTCATACTCTTCGAATTCTAAGTCTATAGTTACCTTAGTTGCATCCTCCCAGTATAAACTATCTATGTAAGTTTTCCAATAATTATCAAAGTTATTATTACCTTGAAGTAAATTATTAGTAGAAGTAAAAGGAGTATAAGTATTATTAAAGAGTAGATCATTACTACTTCCTGATATTACCGGTAACTCAGAAACGTTACCTAAAGTAGCATAATCTCCATCTAGAGCATAAGCTCCACCTCCTGTAGGACCAATATATATTGTTTTAGGTAAGGCATTAGTAACTTTATATCCTATTCTAGGTTTAAAAGCAAATGGCTTAACTTTACTATTCTCAAATTTATATAAATGAGGTAAAACAAAGTTTTCACTTAAATCAAACTGTAAAGTACCATCTCCTGAAGTACCAGTACCTGTTGTAGTACTAATAAAAGGACCTCCTAAGACTGTAGGTCCAAAGAAATCTCCGATAGTATCTTCTCCTTGAGATATATTATTTTCTGCAAGTACTCTTAAGGTACCGTACTGATAATTAGGATCTGATTCTAAAGCTGCTTTTGATATTCTATCGTTATCTTTAGCATTTTGAAATAAAAGCTGTTTAGGCTGTTCGTCTATAGTATGGTTTATACTTATACGTTCGGCAGTATTGTATTTCTCTGTCCAATCAAGTAACTTACCGTCTCTAAGCCATGTATCGAATGTATCTATACTAAGAGTAGTCTTAGTACCTTTAACTGGTGTTATAACTAAGTTAAATTGTTCTACAAGTCCTTTAAGTACATCTACACTTTTAGTATTGCCACCAAACTGTAGACCCATATTTACATTAGCTCCTTCTGTTGCTTGAGGAGCATCACTACATTCAAAGTTAGTAGTATAAGGAAAAGTAGTTATATTGTTAGGGTTTCCACTGTTTAGAGTATAATCTAAAGTTACCCATACATCATCTGTACTTGCACTATCAACTGTTGCACCTACATTTAAGGTAATTGTACTAAATCCATTAGCTGAAGTTAACGTACGATTAGCAGAACCTATAACTGTACCAGAAGATGGTACTGTTCCTTTCATTATACGTAAGGTTACTGTTACATTACCTACATTAAAAGAACAAGGATTAAAAAATGATACGTTAGCTGAAAAAGTATATTTACCTAATCCACTTGTTTCGTAAGAATGAGTAGAAGTATTAAATTTATTTAGAGGATCAACTATTTCTGTATCGAATTCAATTACATCTAAACTATTAGGTGTAATGGTTTGTGCTTGACTACTAGCTGCTTCACAAGTTGCTACTTGTCCTGGTTCACCTACAATTCCTAATTGATCTTCAGCTTTAGGTAATATATATAAGTTTTCAAAGTCAGATCCTGTAACAAAACTACCTGTATAATTATATCCTACCGAATCAAATATCTTATCAAAAGTATCTTTTACTCTTACGGCAGGTAAAAATTGTTGTACTTGTAGAGGTGTTAAAGAGTTATCTAAATAGTTTCCTGATGTAACTCCACTAGGAAAAAAAGCAGGCCAGGGTAGCTGTATTTGATCTGGATTATTAAATCCATAAAAAGCTAAAGGATAAAAGACTGAACCATCTAATAGTCCGTCTTGTTCCCATGAACCTGTAATATTAGCATAAGAATATGAATGGTCTAAATCAGACCAATCAGCATTTTTAATTAACTTACTTGCAAGAGCGTCGTTAAACGAAACTACTTCGTCAGTTACTCTACATTTATAAGTTACGTATCCTTGAGTATCTGTAATTACTTCTAATAATTGGAACTGACCTTCTAAGATTGTCTCTCCGTTAAGTATTACATATCCTGTTACAGTGTTATAAAAAGCAGGAATGTCGGTAGCACCGACGTTATAAGCATGTTTAAAGAACTGGTTATTTTGTTTAGTACCAGGTAGATCAAAAGTTTGAGAACCTACACCAAAAAATTTACCTATGGCTGTATTTTCAACCGAAGATATATCTAATCTTAAGGGTATGTCTCTGTCTATTTCAAGGTCATATGTACTACCTTCATAGACTACTCTAACTAATACGTTTGCCATTATCTGCCTATTCTGTTATTTGCGTACTCGAATGTTATGTCGTATTGGAATGTCTTTTGTGATCTTTTATTAGTATTGTGTGTATAACTTGAATCAGTTATTACAATAGGTATAAATTTATCACCTTCTTGTAAATATATTGATGGAGATTCTAACATCTCTCTTAACCATTCTGCTTCCGACTGATCTACAAATGGTGTAGAAACACTTACTGAGTCAGTATATTGTATGTTATACCAATCCTGTCCTCTTCTTCTATTATTATATACAGCAGTAACTCCAGAATAATTTACCATCGGTCTAGTTAGACCTTGTCTTGACATATTAGTAGTCTTGGCGATAGGTAAATTAAAACCATAGTAGTCATAGAATCCAAATTTGTTTATAAAAGCAAATCTTATTCTTTCGTAGTTACAATCTTCTGATTTAGTATAAGTTACTGTTTGACCATCTACGGTAACTACAATTTGATTCCATTGTGCCGGTGAACCAATATTTTTACTACCAATAGGTATAGTGTTAAAACCGTTAGCTAAACCATAAGTAGAAGTTGAACCTGGGTTGTAATTTACTGTGGCATTTGTTAGTGTACCGTCGTTGTATATACTTAATGTTTCGTACTCATCATAGGTAAGGTTTAAACCAGTAGAGGGACGATTTGATAATACGTCCTGGGCCTGCCAATTAAATGAAGAACCGTTATTAGGATCTACTACTGCACCGAATACTTCTGCCGGAGTTGTTGCTATTCCAGGATTACCTGGATTACCATTACCATCATATAAAGTTACTGAAGATGATACTGACGTACCATACTCTTCACCAAATAAAATATCAAAAGACTGTACTGAAGATACAGGAGTATGTAGTGTAGATGTTTTCCAATTCTCATCATACTCTATATAGTCATTTAAAATACGAGCAGGATCAAATATACCTACAGCATTAGGGTTAGGATATTGTTTTATCCTAGCCAATCTAGTACCTCCTTGCTTGATATCCATTACATACTGGAATTGAGGTTGACCTGATTCAGTAGAACTAATACTATACAACAAATGTGTATATGTTGCATTAGGGTAGCTAGGTTGTTGTGATACTGATATTGCCATTATGTGAATACTTTTTCAAATTCTTCGTCTAAATATTTTTCTAACTCTTTATCTACATCGGCATCAAATCTTGTCTGTGCCCAAGCATCTTCTTTGAAAGGATTATATTCTTTATTATGTGTACCTTTTTCTTTTACGTACTCACCATAGTAAATCATTTCTACGCCGGCTTTTACTGTGTCTCTCTGTATATCGGCAAACGTCTTAATACTTTTCTTAAGAGTACCTGTTCTATAGGGAGCGAGCTTTTGTAGATTCTTTTCAAAATCTTTTCCAAACTCTTTTATTGCGTTAAGTAGATTTTCTGATGCCATATTATGATTGTGTACAAGATGATCCTGATACTACTTGACCGAAGTGGTAGTAAACACTTGATTGATCTTGTGATACCTTAGTAATTATAGCATTATCCATTCCTCCTGTAAGAGAACCTGCATCCCCACTATCTTTATACTTACTGTATTGCTGTACATTATAGTAATTATCATAATCGGAAGACCAAGCACCAGGTCCAGGTTGAGTAAATTCTCTATCGTTAAATATATATGCACCATTAATAGCACTGACAGGTAAATGAGATCCAGAAGTAAATGGTATAGATACTGGTACCCAGTTTAAATTACCTGCTCCCCATCCTGCTCCGGAACACATAGAGCCTTTCTGCGTATTTAAATCTTGTAATGCTCCATTTAGGTTACTATTAATATTGAAAGAGTTATCTGTCCAGAATGGCCAAGCATAAGCTGTAGAACCTGACACTGCTACAACATCTCCATAATATGGGAAGCTTGTAGTATTATCATAAGCTACTGCTCTATAATAATATGGTACGTTAATTTCTAAATTTTCTAAACTTGCAGACCATTCACCAGATGCTCCTGGATAGCTAGCTGTTATACTATTAGTAAATGAAGATGTAAGAGGTGTAGTACCCCATTCAAATCCAAAGTCTTTTAATGTTCTTCCGGCATAATCATCTACATGTCCATTTAGTAAAGAACTAGTAAATGAAGTAGGTGTATGAGGATCAGTTTCTATTATTGGGTAAGAACAGGTAATCATAGTGTTAACAATGTTACTAGCCGTACCTTGCATCCATTCAAGTTCTATTGCCCCGAATATAGACCCGCTTTGTATTAGTCTATTTACAGTACCGTCAAAAATAGCAGATGAGGTATAGACAGTATCTAATGTGGCATCGCTGTAAATCTCTTTACCTACCACTCGATCTGGAAATGATGGATCTTCATCAAACCATCTAACGTATACTGTCGTATCACCAGTAGATGTATTATCACAAGCAACATTTAAACTACCGGTTAGGTTATCATCACCAATTAGGAAGCCAATTGATTCCGGTGCCGCCGTCGGTGTTGGTGTAGGTGACGGAGGAGGTGTTGGGAACGGAGTAGCCGTTGCCGTTGGTCCGGGTGTACCTGTTGGTGTAGCCGTTGGACTAGTAGACGGTGTAGGCGTTGGTCCGGTAGGGGTGGGTGTAGCAGTAGGACTTGTGGTCGGTGATGGCGTTGGAGAGGAAGTAGGTGTCGGTGTTGGCCAATCATTACGAGGATAGTCACAATAATCCCACTGCCAAGGAGTAGCTATTTCTATAGTAGCAACCCACCCGAAGACTCGATCCTGAAATGCCTCATTAACTGGAGACAGATCAGTAATTGTAATATCGTATACTTGCTGTAGTATAGCCGGGCCTTGATTAAACCAAGCTATTAGTTCATAGATTCGTTGTTCGGTTGTAGATAATACCTTTACCGGAGACTCATCCGATAGTTTGGGTACATCTAAAGAGTATAATTCAAAAGTTAGACTTCTTACCTTATCTACCACACCCGGTGAAGAGATGGGTCTTAAATATATATAAGGATAATCTTTATTTACTGCATTAGCATCAAGAAAATCTATAGTACCGGTATCAAAAGTAGATATGGATAGAGACGAAGTACAAGCAGATTTAAACTGATTGATTATGTCTATGTAAGGAATGTTATTTCTTTTACTCATTATCTTACTCTGTTTTGTGCCAGGGCTTGTTTTTCTAGCTTCTGTATTTCGTTGTTATAGTCTTTATCTATCTCTAAATAGTTTAATGCTGTCATAAGGTTTAGGTCGGTAATTGATCTGTCCCCTGTAATTTGTAATATATTGGACTTAGAGAGGTTGTAGATAGTCCCCCACCAGCCCCAGTGGTCTGAGAAAGAACTTCCAGCTGATCGTTCATCATTTCTGTCATCTTCCTCTTGGTTATGTGACCCTCCAAATAGAGAGTATTTAGAGAATACAGACTTGCGTTGTTCAAAAAAAAACTAATAGCACCTAAAAAGATGTGTGCCGGAAAGTCTCTAAAGCTTTCTTCGACTTGTTTTCTTTTATCGTTGTCATACGGCTCGACCGTATACCAATCAAATACATTCTCTACTTTATTGTTAACCATTTTTATTTTCTGTTTAATGGCAAAAGAAAGAGATTTAAACCTATGTGCTTTTATAGGACGATATAGTATGGCAGCTATCTTGTGCATATTATCTTCAAAGTCTTTAGATAGATTTTCTAAGTCGATATACTCTCCTAAGGTAGAGGAGTGTACCGGTGAGTAGCCTAACAGCTCTCCATTCCATTCTATTATACTATGGAATTCTTGTTTATGGTCTGCCAGTTCAGCAAAATCATTTGCTATAGTTGTAAGAGATTCTAAAGGCCAAAGGCGTATTTTACTGATAGGATACCCAGTCATAACAGATACACTATGAACTAATCTACCAAAGTTATCGTCAAACTTGTAGTCGTTCATCTTTTTGTACTGATCTATTGTAAGATAATCTGGTATACTTACTTCAATAGTTTTACTTGCCATACTTATAAATAAGGTTTATTATCATTTTACGATGGGTTATTTCGGTAACCCGAAAGAAGGTTTTACTCTTTGACTACTTCTATTGCCGGACTTTATGGTTATACCTCTTTGTCTTATAAACTGTATTCTAGAAAAGTTAGCTAGCATCAAAGAATCTATATAGTCATCATGGTGTCCGGGTAGATGGCTGAAAGATAATTTACCATTAGGAGATAATTTATAACTATAAGACTGAAATTCATTATGTAACTCCGGACATAACTCACGGGTAGGTAATTCAATAGTCATATCTTCTATATCAGATATAAGCTTTCTTACCATTTCTGTTTTATTGTCTTGGGTGGTGTTAAACTTTTTTATTCTTCTAAAGGTAGGATTGATAGCATCATACATAGCTCTACCTATACCATTAGTCTCAATATAGCCTCCGACTATTGAAAAGTCTCCCATTATAGACATAAACTTTTCTGCTATATCCTGAAGAGGTATATTATTTAATGCCTCTATCCATCTTACTCTACCGGTACCATCTATGAGGGTTAGTACAGACATATCATCAGTTAGTCCGGTATCTATTCCGGCATATACATCCATTTTAATTTGGTTGGAGAATAGGTTAATGGTAGATACTTTATCTATACCTACAAATACGTCGTTGGTACTGTCTACAAACTCTGCTAAAAACTCTTGTCTAAAGATGTCTACCGGCAAAGACTTACGAGCCTCTTCAACTAATGTTTTACTAACATAGGGACATTCAGTTAAAGGGAAAGACAGTGATACTGCCTCTTCTTTACTAAACCAATTATAGAAATGATTACGTCCACGAGGTGTACTTATCATTAAACATTTTTTACCTAACGGGTTTAAGGTTGGTAATATGGCTGTATTAATACTATTCTCTTTATGAAAGGCAGCCTCATCTAGTATAAGGTGGGTAAATCTAAATCCTCTAATGTTGTCTGGACTATCACTAGATAGAAACTTTAATGTACTACCATTAACAAAGCTTATAGTACCTTCCATCCTATTGGAAGAATCTATTACGTCTGTAGAGGTATTAACTATACTATCCATTACTGACTTTGCCTGAGAGTATACAGGACTTATCCATCCTCCTTTACGGTTAGGTTTCTGTAGTAGCCAATAAAGCATTAGGTTTATACCCAGTAAAGTCTTCCCACTACCCCTAGGAGCACTAACAACACCAAATAGATCATCAGTATCAGCAAATCGGGTGATAAACTGTTTCTGTTTTTCATAAGGGGTAAATAAGGTAATATTCATAAGTACGGTATTCTAAAGATACGAAATATATTTGTACCTACCAACTAATAACTATAGATTAAATCTATTATAAGTAATATCTATTCTTCTCCAAAGCCTATAGATATATCCTGTATGGCTACTAAATGCTTTTGTACATCATTACCTGAGTACTTAATTATTTGGTCTATAGCCTTTTGTTTAATCATAGGGTTGTCTGAGCGTAATAGTTCTTGTAGTTCTACCATTGCCGGCCTTAGCATACCTTCCAGATTAGCTCTCCATTGTTCATCATAGTCATTTTTAGCCTTAGTCCAATAATGGGTATATGTAGGTATGGACTTATCACCATACTCTTTCTGACATAAGTCAACCCATTCTCTTTGTAGGATAGGCTTTTCTGATTTATACCTTAAGTTAAAACACCTATCGACCCTTCGTTGTACCTCGATATCGGTTAATCTTCGAGAAGTTGCTTGTGTGGCGGAAGATTCCAGTGTATCTCCCTTTAAATCCTTACCGCTCTCTAAGTCCTCATCTAATATAGACATAATATATACTTTCCAATAAATAGGTGGTTAG
>ERZ1039804.410-NODE-410-length-27746-cov-7.171103_pt1 | contig 27746 bp, 29 predicted proteins | sample MGYA00383089_ERZ1039804 | MGnify/ENA primary metagenome ERZ1039804 (study PRJEB29581, sample SAMEA5548359) | metagenome | biome: marine; feature: coastal; material: water | depth 1 m | study: Short-term variability in the microbial, nano- and picoplankton dynamics...
ACATTAATGTATGAGTTTCTTTGGAAGAAACGCATTTTATGCATTGGGTTTAAGATTATCCTGCTTGCTGTTAAATTTGCAACACAACCATTGTCAAATTCGATTCTGGCATTTGTTATATCAGGAGTTCCATTTACAACGGCAACTCCGTTTGCACTTATTTTTTTAACAGAAGATTGAACAATACTTAGAATAACATCAATGTCCTTTATCATTAAGTTTTGAATAACAGATGTATTTGTTAATTCGCTATTAATGCTTTGTAATTGATGACTTTCGATAAACATCGGAGAATCAAACTTATCTTTGATTCCTAAGTAAACTGGTGTGAATTTAAGTGGATTTCCTACTTGTAATTTAATGTTAGCTTCGTGTGCTAAATTCATTAATTCGTTTCCTCTGTCGGTATCAATTATAAAGGGAAATTCAACAAGTGTATGTATTTGATTTTTTATTGATCGTTCAATCACATCTTCGTGATTGGCAGATTTACTACTGATGTATACTGCATCGGTAGCTAATAGTAATTCATTTAATGATGAAAATCGGGCAAAATTATTGGCGAAGTTTTCATCGTTGATGCAATGAAATCCAATAAACTGGATTTCCTTCATTTCAGCGATTGAAGAGCATAATTTTGGTAGTTCACTTACTACGCCTATAATTCCTATTCTTAACATAAAAATGTTTGTACTTAGCAAATGTAACAGACCTAATCAAAGTTTGTTGCAAGTACTTTTGTAAAGAATTAACAAGTGATTTTTAAAATCTTAGTATGATCGATACATATAGGCACAAAGGAATGCGTAAAAATATGCTTGATGAATTGAGGCTGAAAGGCATTAAGGATGAAAATGTATTGGAGGCAATGGACAAAGTTCCACGGCACTGGTTTTTAGATGAAGCTTTTTTGGAGATATCGTATCAAAACACGGCCTTCCCAATTGGTTGTGATCAAACAATTTCGCACCCCTATACAGTTGCTCGTCAATCGGAACTTTTAGGTATAAAAAAAGGTGACAAAGTTTTAGAAATTGGAACTGGCTGTGGATATCAGACCTCAATTTTATTTTTCTTAGGAGCTAAAGTTTTTAGCATTGAACGTCAAAAAGATCTTCATGTGAAAACAAAAAAAATGCTTGATGAGCTAAGATTTCGCACGCATCTTAAATATGGTGATGGTTATAAAGGTTTGCCTACCTATGGTCCTTTTGATAAAATAATAGTAACTGCAGGAGCTCCTTTCATCCCTAATCCATTATTACAACAACTTACTATTGGTGGTCGTTTAGTTATTCCCATTGGCGATGGAAAGCAAATTATGACTGTAATCGACCGTGTTGGTAAAACAGAGTTTGAAAAACAAGAACTTGGTGAGTTTGCTTTTGTTCCTATGTTAGAAAAAAAGGTTTAGTGATTATTTAATCAACAATAAGTGATGTGATATTTGATAACTCTTGACTTTTTTCCGTATTTCCTATTTAGTGTGCACTATTTTCAATCAAATATTGGAAATTATTTCACCTAAAAAATGAGTAATAGACTTTAATTCTGACAATTACCCTCCTACGGGTTGTCGTTATATATATCCTAACGATTAAATTGTTAAGTCTTGCTTTTAAGATTGAAGTGTTCATTGTTCTGCACTATGCTACGCTGGTAAGTATTCTTTAGAAAGAGAAGATTGTAGTTACATAATTTGTTAGTTAAAGCTAAGAGTACAATTAAAAGCGCATTAACAACATATTTAATAACCTTTTTCCAAAACACTAATTACTTAAAACTCGGAATCTATTAGTTAATTTAGAGTATATCAATATTAAAATGGATTAGGACATGAATGTCCTTTTTTTAAGAAGCTAATTTTATTTTTCCAAATAGGATAAAAAGTGATTCGGATTTGGTATTTATTTGGTGTGAAAGAGCCTGAAGCTGCTTCGATATTCCCTTCGTTTGAAACGTAAGTTTTATATTCTCCCATTTTTGAAATAGGAATAAATGTATAATCAAGTCCAATTCTGAAATGAAATTTGGTGTTTTTTTCTTCTAATAAATCTATACCTAAAGTTAATTCTGGGTAGATTAACCAGGATGTTTTAAAGTTTGATATATATTTATTGGTGCCAGCGAAACCTGTTTTTTCTTGAAATAAATTCGCGGATGATAACGCTATACCTAGTTTAAAAAACATATAGGAATAATTAGGGATAGGATAATTAATACTTGCAGGAATTGATAGGTGTAGGAAGTGATATTGTCCGTTTTTTTGACTTTCCCCGTAATGAAAATGGTATTGTTGGTATTTTAACTCTGTACCAATGTGGATGTCGTATGCTTTTCCAAATCTCTTCCAATAGTCTAAACCGCCGCCTATTCCGTATTCTGCATGAGGGACATCTTTATCATCCTCAAAAACATGACCGTCTCCACCAGTTGGAAGTATTGGAGTGAAACTAATTCCAAGCATTCCGTTTTTAGGTGCCTTATTGATAAAGCCAAAACAAAAATTACTTCCCATTAATAGAATTATCCCAATTATTATAGTGATTGATTTATTCAAGAATTTATAATGCTATGTTTAGTTTTTTAGGGTGTTTTACTTCAAATTCAAAAAAGGTAGATTGTTTTGTATTTGCAGGGATTTTTAAATTCCATTCAAGCATCCCTGTCTCTTCATTAATTTTTAAATCTTGACCTAGTTTGTAGTCTACTTTTATCTTATTGTTTTTAGAAATTGGAACTTGGTCAAGAATCTCAATTGAAATTTCTTCGTTTCGATTGTTCTTGACCGTTATTTGATATCCTCGTTTTTTCACAGCTCCTAAAATGGTTGAATTATTCATGCATTTTTCTTCTTGTTTAACACGGTTAACTAAAATACTTTGATCTTTTCCTAAGGAAATAGCAAAAGTGTCTTCCATTATTTTAGGATTTAAAAATGATTTACCTACAAAAGTTTCATCAAAGTAAATGTGATACTTACCTGGGATTAATGGCATTTTTTCTAACTGGGTAACTTCAGCTATCAAGAAAACATCGTTGTTTACTTTAGGAACAGAATAGTAATGGAAGGCTGCAGGTAAATCTCTTTTTAAAAGAGTTACTCTTTTTTCTCCCGCTCCAGTATTAAGGGAGAATAATTGTGGGACCTGAAACGAACTAAAAGTTAAATTCTGAGTTTGGACTGCTTTGCGTTTTCGGTAATGGCTTGTTTGTGGCTCTTTATCGTCAGAGGATTTATTTAAAGAACCAACTTTTTCTTCAGATTCATAATTATCTAGTCTGAGATTTGAATTAAAATAGGATAGTGATTGTTGGTTTAGTCTCCATGGGTGTAAATTCGGCTTACTTCCATTTAAAACAGGATTTCCGGTAGCAATGGTCAATTTAACACCATCCCAGTTAGCTCCCGTATTTTGGAAGACCATTGCGTTGTATTCAAAATTAATTGGTAAATCAATATTTGAAGCTCTCATGTTGTAAAGTGGTTGCCATCCGCATTTGTAAACATGGTAAGAAATGTTAAGTTTTGATTTTATGCTTTTACCCGATTGAACCAAGATTTCGATTTCGCCTGTTTTGGATGACTTTACTTTTTGCAACTCTTTTTGTTGCTTGACTAACTTATTTCGAACATCCTGGAATTTGCCCAATTGGTGTTTGTTGTCTGTTATTTTTTTTATTAATTCTGGAAGCTTTTTTTTGTAGTAAAAAACAAAATCTTTTATATCATCCACATCTAATGTAGAATTTCCTTTAATGGATTGATTGACTAAAATTAAATCATATTCTACTTTTAGATATTCCAATTGATCTTTGATGTTTAATATATCTAAATCTATTTGCTTAATAGATGATTTAAGTTGCTTTAATTTAGGTTTATCTTTTGTTTCCTTTAGATAATTGATGGTAAATTTGACATCAAGAATTTTAACTCCTGGTATTTTGGCTTGAATTGTATTGTTATTTATGAAGGGTGAAATTCCTGATATCTTAATCGTATCGATTCCTTGCTTAATTTGAATGTTTTGACTTCTTTTTATTTCCGCCCCTTGAGAGAAAACTTTAACAGCGCTTATTTTTGGGGTTATTTGTGCAAAAATTCCAATTGAAAGTAATTGAAGAAGTAAAACAAGGTTTATAGTAAAGTTCATTTTGTAATAGTTTGAGCTTTAAATTTAATGATGATCTACCTTTGAATAAGTACTTGTTGATGGAATCTTGGTTATTTGTTGAAAACTTTTAGATTTAGTAATTAGATTTGTTGGCGAACACCTCTTTTAAGTATATTATGGCAGAAATAAGGCCTTTGATTTTAGTTGTTAACGATGATGGAATTACAGCTCCAGGAATCAGAGCGTTAATTTCTTATGTTAAAGAATTTGGAGATATTATTGTTATTGCACCAGATAAAGCTATGAGCGGAATGGGGCATGCAATAACAATTAATGATACTTTACGTTTGAATAAATTGAGTAGTGATATAGGAATTGAAGAGTATAGCTGTTCAGGAACGCCTGTGGATTGTGTGAAGTTTGGAACAAAAGTTGTTTCTAAAAATCGCAAGATTGATTTAGTGGTAAGTGGTATAAATCATGGTACAAACTCATCCATTAACGTTATTTATTCTGGTACTATGTCGGCTGCTGTTGAGGGGTCGGTTGAAGGTATTTCTAGTATTGGTTTTTCTTTAGATAATCACGCTGCAGATGCTGATTTTTCAGCTTGTGAGAGTTATGTTAAAACTATTGTTCGAAAGATGTTAGACGATCCTGCGGAAAAAGGATTTTCATTAAATGTAAATTTTCCTAATGTTCCTAAAGAAGAAATAAAAGGATTGAGGGTTTGTAGACAAGCAAAAGCATATTGGGAGGAAACTTTTGATGAACGAAAGGATCCCTCTGGTGGAAGTTATTATTGGCTGACAGGCGAGTTTAAGTATCAAGATAGTGGAGAGGATACCGATATTTGGGCACTGGAAAATAATTATGTTTCAGTAGTGCCTACTAAATTTGATTTGACAGATTATGATGCTATTAAAACGTTAAATGATTGGGATGGAAATAAGTAAAGATCAAAGGAGGGAAAGACTAGTTGGAGTCCTTTTGGGAACTTTACTCCCTGTGATTACACTTTTAATTGCAAACTATGTATTATTACAATACTATCCGATTACGATTGATGAGTTTGGATTAATACGTGTTCAAAGAGATTACAGTGCTTTTTTATGGGAGAACATCGCCGAAGCCGGTAAGTACGCAGTGTTCTTTTGTTTGTCTATTAATATGCCTTTGGTAATGCTTTTATCTCAAAGAAAGCTGTTATTTATGGCCAATGGAGTTGTAATTCCAACGGTGATTTATTCTGTTGTGTTAGTTTTTTTAAGGATCTTATTATGAGATATTATATTGTTGCGGGAGAGGCCTCAGGCGACCTTCACGGAAGTAATTTAATGAAGGAATTAAAAACGCAAGATTCGGTCGCTGAATTCAGATTTTTTGGGGGAGATAAAATGAAAGCGGTTGGTGGTACTTTAGTAAACCATTATCGAGATACTGCCTTTATGGGGTTTGTACCTGTAATCTTAAATCTGAGGACAATCTTAAGGAATATTAAAAACTGCCAGCAAGACGTTTTAGCATTTGATCCGGATGTGGTGATTTTGATTGATTATCCCGGGTTTAATTTAAAAATTGCAAAATTTGCCTTCGAAAAAGGATTAAAGGTTCATTATTATATTTCACCTAAAATTTGGGCTTGGAAAGAATCAAGAATCAAACAAATTAAGGCTTACGTTCATAAGATGATTACCATTTTACCTTTTGAAACTGACTTTTACAAAAAGCATAACATGGAGGTTGATTATGTAGGGAATCCTCTTTTTGATCAAATTTCTATTTTTAAAGAGACATCTGAAAAAATTCAATCCGAAAAACCAATTATTGCCTTACTTCCTGGTAGTAGAAAAATGGAATTAGAGAATATGCTTCCAACAATGGCTAAGGCTGCCAAGTTGATGGAGGATGATTATGATATTTACATTGGTGGAACTTCTGATTTTACGCAAGAGTTTTATGAGTCGTTTTTAGATGGATTAAAAGTTAATTTTGTGTTTGAGGAGACATATAAATTGTTGAATTCTTCCAAATTAGCAGTGGTCACAAGTGGTACTGCAACTCTAGAAACTGCGATTTTTAAGGTTCCACAAGTTATCGTTTATAAAGGTCCGTCAATTGTTGTTGCGCTTGCTAAACGATTTATTAAAGTTGATTTTATTGGACTAGCAAATCTTACTGTTGGAAGAGAAATTGTTCGAGAATTGATTCAGCAAGATTTTACACCTGAAAATATTCAATCAGAATTAAAAAAGTTTGAAACAATTGAAGGTGCTGCTATTATTGACAAGGATTATAATGAGTTGTTATCAATGATTGGAGGAGAAGGTGCAAGTAAAAAAGCTGCGAGAATAATCATAAAATCGATTGCTAAATAATTGATTTCTTCAAGGAAATATATCACAAAAGGGTTTGTATGTTTTGGAATGATCGTATTTTTCTCTTTACAAGTTAAGGGGGATAATTTATTAATTTCAATTTTAGGAGAGAAAACCATCAATAGTTTTTCAGTTAAGATAACTCGCGGCGCCTATTCAATTAATCAAAATAATTCAATTTATAATTTAAATGAAGGAGATCGATTAAAGATTAGAAGTGGGCTTATTATTTCATTAAACGATTCTGTTAGGTTTGAAGCTTCAGGTTTTGAGCTGATTGGGCATGAGTATGTGAACCATTTTGAGGTTTTAACAGCCGATGGTCATACTTATAAGTATGATGATAACCTATTGGTCAATATGTTGGACGGACAGGTGCAGTTACTTAACAGGGTTGATTTGGATCATTATGTAGCAGGAGTTGTTGAAGGAGAAGCTGGATATGGTTTGCCTTTGGAGTATTATAAATTGCAAGCAATTCTATGTCGAACTTATGGTTTAAAAAATATAAATAGGCATAAGTCTGAAGGATATAATTTATGTGACAAGGTGCATTGTCAGGTTTATCATAATAAGTGTAAAAAGAATGATATTATTAAAGCTACCGCGGCAACTAGTGGTTTAGTAGTTGTTGATCATGATTTAAACTTAATTAATACAACGTTTCATTCTAACTGTGGTGGGCAGACTTGTAATTCTGAGGATGTATGGGTACGTCCTGTTAGTTACTTGAGGTCTGTTAAGGATTCTTTTTGCTTAGGAGCGCCACATTCGGTTTGGGAAAAAAAGATAAATAAAGAGGAATTTAAAACAGTTTTTTCAAAAAATAACCCAATAGATTCTTTGGAGTTAGATTCAGTACTGAATATTTGCCAAGATACAGCACGATTTCCTCATAAAAAGATAATTTCAACCAAATTAACACGAGTTAGGAGTGAGTTGGGTTTACGGTCTACCTTTTTCTCCATTGAGCCGGACAGTAACCAATTATTATTGTTTGGTAAAGGTTTTGGTCACGGAGTAGGACTTTGTCAAGAGGGAGGAATTGTTATGGCAAGAAAAGAATACAGTTATGTAGATATTTTAAAATTCTATTATAACTCAGTGTTTATTGTCAACCAACGTGCGATTCTCTTTTTCAAGGAGTAATAAATGAAGTGGAATCAGTTTCCAGCACTAAGAGTTTTAATTTTTTACTTACTGTTCTATTTTCTTTTCAGCTATGTTAACTGGACTGGATCGGTAATTGGTGTTTTAGCTTTACTCTTTTTATGGTTTCTAAAAATCATTCAAGTTAAGGTATGTTTCTTATTGATCGGGTTCCAGCTTTTAATAATGGGAAGGCTTTCAATAGATGAATCTGTAAAGCTTCCAGATAATCATTATTTAGTAGAACGAGTATTAAAAGATAATGAAAAAAAGATTTCTTTAATTGCCAGTAATGAGAATTTTAAGTACTTGTTTTCCATAAAAAAGAAAAATTATAACTCTTCTTTTTTTCTGAAAGGCGATGTTGTTTGGGGTGATGTTAAAGCTAAGTCGATTAAGAATCCAAAGGATTTAAATGGGTTTATTTATAAGGATTATTTAAATGAATTGAAGGTCGATTCTGTTATTTACTCAATGAGCACGCCATTACTTGTATTCAGAGATTTAAAATCTATCCATTTTGCTGCTGCAAGATTAAAGCGGTTTTTCATATCTAAATACAAAGGAATTAATGAAGTAAGTCAAAAGACTAGAGGTGTTTTAATTGCACTAATCTTTGGTGATAAATCATTTTTAGATTTTGCTTACAAAACACTTTTTAAAGATGCAGGAGTAGTCCATGTTCTAGCCATTTCAGGTTTGCATGTTGGCATCCTATATGTTTCATTGGCATTCATTTTCGGGAAATTATTGAGATTTAAAAAGTGGAGTCGATTTATCTTTGTGTCAGGGACTTTAACATTCTATGCTTTTCTTACCGGTTTGTCCCCCTCAGTTTCAAGGGCAACGCTAATGTTTGTGCTGATCTATTTTGGTAAGTCGATAAATAGTAAACCTAATTCGTTAAATATTGTTTTTACAACAGGGCTAATGATGTTGTTTTATGAACCAGAAGTACTGTATGATATTGGTTTTCAATTGTCCTATTCAGCTGTCATAGGAATTTTAATTGTGAGCCAGTACTCATTTTTGAATGTGCAGCATAAAAATCAATATATAGAAGGTGTGTTTGGTTTGATAAAAGTGAATTTTGCAGCCTTTATTTTTACGGCTCCGATAATCGTTTTTTATTTTCACACAATAAACTTCACCAGCCTTTGGGCTAGTTTCATTATTGTACCAATTATTACAGTTGTAATGTACTTGGGTGTATTCTCAATTGGTGTATTCTGGATTTCGGGGCTTTTTTTGTTTACAATAAAATGTCTTGATGCTTTATTAGTTTTCTCAACTTTTGTATTGAAATTCATTGTTAACTATATTTTTCTTCGAGAATTTGCTGTTATGGATTTAACGTTTTTATTCGTGTCTTTAAGTTTAGTTATCATTCTTTTTTTTAGGCAATGGAGGATGTTAGTTATTCCATGTGCTATAATGCTTGGGGGTTTTTTTGTTAAGGATAGTAAAAAGTTAATTTTTTTAAATAAAAAAGATGTTGTTCAACTTAAATTTGATGAAAAGGTGATTGCTTTAGAATTGGATGAATGCTTTGTTTTGGATGGATTAATTAGAGTTTGTAAAATTAAAAACGATGAGGTTTTATTCCATCGATTAACGGGTAATGTTGAATTGACTATTGAAGGTACAGAATTGTTTGAAGAGGAAAATGATAGTGTTTTTGTAAATTTTAATATTGATAATTATAAGACTTTAATCTTAGAGTTTTAGCTAAAGAATTCATACATTTAAAACGTGTTTAAAAAAATAGCAACGATACTTTTTTTGTCTGTAATTACATTCCTAGCTTGTACAAATGATTCTTCAGGTTTCGGAGACGAGTATTTATTAAAGAGCGTGCAAAAAAAATCTGACACCACAATTTTTGATTTTTCAACTGATATTACGGATCTCGCAGATGATATCGCTGCTTATAAGACTGTAGTTAATATAATTAGAGAAACAGGCTTAGCTCAAAACTTTGTTGTTTTACCTGGGGATATTGCTAATGTTAAATCTTATATTGAAAATAATGAGAGAATTCTAGAGTATAATCCAAACTTTATGGAGAAGCTTCAGGAGGATTCCAATTGGCATGGAATATCTGTTTTAGCTCGACAAATTGGTCATCACTTATCAAATCATGAATTAGAAGGAGGACAAGCGAGTATTGATGAAGAGATAGAGGCAGATAAATATGCTGGTTTTGTTCTTTTTAAAATGGGAGCAAGTTTGGATGAAGCTATTCATGCTCTAGAAATTGTAATGAAAGAAGACTCTATTGGGAAAAGCGTTTCTCGAAACTCTCGATTGGTATCCTTAACTAAAGGTTGGAATAATGCAAAGCTATTAATGACTGATTCAGCTAATAAAAATATGGTTGTTGTTGATTCTATGCTTAAAGTTGAATCGATTGATTCATTTGCCCTTAAGTCAACAAATGCTATAGAAGCACCAGCTTATTCATACAAAGTTTTTTTAGCAATTGACAAAACAATGTATTTAATTAATTGTAAGGGAGTTGTTTCTATGGAAGTAGAGGGAGAACAGTATGCTGTAGGTTTTAAGAAAGATAGTAATAAACCAGGATTCAACTGGATTTTTGTTAAAGATGGTAATTCTTATGGTGTTGATTCAAAAGGGCGTTTATGGGCTTTTTCAACTGATGGTGAATTTCATATTGTAGGTCAAGCTATTAAGCTCACTGAGTAAATCTTAGACATCTTTTTTAAGTCAAATTTTTAATTGTTTTAGTGTTACTAGTCCATTTTAATTTTTGCGACAAAAACCTGTAACTAAACTTCATTCTGTGGTTATAATTTTAAGGCTTTAATTTATTGAGGTTTTCTTTATCTTTGAACTATGAGGGCTCTTGTGTCAGTTTTTATTCTAACTTTTTCCTTTAGTTTGATGAGCCAAACTACTTGTAATTCTGCTAAGTTTATAAGGGAAGTAAGTGTTTCAGAATCTAATTCATCAAATGTTAATTGGTATAAGTTTAGAGCAAAAGGGAATATATTAGACTTTACAGGGTATTTAAAATCAGACAGTTTGCTTGAATACGAAATTTTTCCATTTACTAGTTGTAGTCAAATTATTAATGGGCAAATTATTCCAATTCGAAGTGTTAAAAAAGGAATTGCTTTGCTCACTGAAGAACTTTGGGAAAGAGTTGTAGAAGAGGGTATTTGTGTTTGTGAAACTTGTTTAAGTAAAATAAAGCGTAGCAATAAAAAAGCTCTAAAACTCAAACAAGGTGAATTCTATTTGTTAAAAGTGTACGGTGGTTCAACAGCCTTTGAGTTTAATCTTGCTTATTCTGATATTGACACTTTAAATCCAATTCAATTTTCATTAGATAGCCTCTCGATAAATGAAGTTGAAGTTGGAATGGTTTATCAATTGAAAGAAATATTCTTCATTCCTGCAACGGCTCAGTACTTACCAAAGTCTATTAAGGAATTAGAACGATTAAAGCAGTTTTTATTAAATCATAAAGTTCTAAAAGTGCAAGTTCGCGGTCATGTTAATGGTCCTGCTCAAACCAAACCTGAGTTTTATCAAGAGTTATCGGACGCAAGAGCTAAGGCTATTAAAGAATTTCTGGTTGGTAATGGAGTCGGAGAGGAAAGAGTTGATGAAAAGGGAATGTCTAATTTTCAAATGCGTTATTCATCACCCAAAACTGCTTTTGAGGCAGCTGAAAACAGAAGGGTTGAAATCATTATAACGGCTATTTAATGAGGTCTGTTTTAGTTTTTATGCCATGCTTTTTGAGCTTTTTTGTTAATGCACAGCATTCATGTGATAAAGCTATTGAGCTAAGAGTAGATAGTTTAACTTTAGTGACGGAATTTGGGGAGATTACTTATTTTAAAATAAAAAAAGATTTTATTTACCAGTCATTTACTGTCTCTGGAAACTACGAAAAAGTTGTCGTAAATCCATCCGAATGTGGCTTAAAGTTAAGAGAGATAAAGATTGGGTCAAATGGAATTACAAGTATGTCAGATGAGTTAATTGATGCAGGTTATTGCTCATGTGCAACTTGTTTAAAACGTAATTCAGTTATTAATTTAAATAATGATTCGTTAGTTATTTTAAAGTTTATTGGTGCTCAATCAATAAAACTAGAATTAAATAAAGCTATTCCGAAACAGAAACAAAAATGGTATGAAAGAGAATTGGTTAAAGGTGATAAAATTAGACTGAAAAATATTCTCTTTGTTGGTGGTGAAGCCAGGTTTAGAGGTGTTAGTTATAAAGATCTTAATCAATTATTGGCAGTGATGAATGCTAATCCGAATTTAAAAATCTTAGTAGAAGGACATGTAAATAGTCCTGGGAAAAGAAATACTAATGCGAACCAAGTTTTAAGCGCACAGAGAGCAGAAGCTGTTGTAACGTACCTTGTTAAAAAAGGTATACATGAAGGTCGGCTTAGTTTTATTGGTTTTGGAAATACAAAAATGATTTATCCCAATACTAAGTTGGAATACGAAATGCAATTTAATAGAAGGGTTGAAATTCTAGTTCAGTAGTGGGAAAAGGTAAAAAATATTATATAATTTATAAGCCAAAAGGATGCTTATCTCAGTTTTCGAAGGAATACGGGAAACTTGCTTTAGGAGATATTTTTGATTTACCTAAGGATGTTTATCCTGTCGGGAGGTTGGATGAGGACTCGGAAGGGTTATTGTTGATTTCTAATGATAAATCTATTAATTCAAAATTATTAAATCCATTAAATGGTCATTGGCGTACTTATTGGGTACAGGTGTCCGGACAGATTAATAAATCGGCTATAAAAACTTTGGCGAATGGTGTTGATATAGTAGTGAAAGGAAAAATTCATTCTACACTTCCTGCCAGAGTCAAAAAAGGTAATCCTCCAAAGAATATATTACCACTAAATGTTTCTGAAAAAGAAACCTCGTGGGTGAAAATTTCTCTTTCTGAGGGAAAATATCGTCAAGTTAGAAAAATGACAGCTAAGGTTGGTTTCCCAACACTACGTTTGGTTAGAACTCATATTGAGGAATTAGAACTTGGAGAACTTAAGCCAAGCGAGTTTAAATTACTAGATAAGAAAGCGCTGTTTCAAAAATTAAAATTGTCAGTCGATTAACTGTTACGAAGAGGGAAGTGTACGAATTAAAATCTTTATTTGAATCATTTTTTTAGCGTTCTGTAATATTTTAAACAGTTGATAATCAGTATTTTGAATTTTTTATTACGTATATTTATCAATTCTTACTTAAGCAGTCGCACAGAAAGTTGACTATGTTTAATGGGGGGTAGTTCCCTATTAATTATATTTTGAGATTAAGAAGGGTATCTACTTTGATAATCGTAATGAAATATTTAAAGATTATGGTTGGCAAAAACAGATTTGTTATTAATAGAAAATTTAAAGTTCTTAGATTACTTTTATTCTGATTGAGTCGATTCAATCAAGACTTACATTAACTCCTTTTGGTTTTTCTTTTTTTATATTTAGATTATAGTAAGACTACTAGAATTATTTAAAATCATTAAATATATGGCACCACTTAATAAAGATACAATTGACAATATTTTAGAGCTTACTGGCGGAGATGAATCTATTTTAGTTGAATTATTTCAATCTTTTTTGCTGGACGCTAAAGAACTATCTGAGCGGATAAAGAAATCGGCAGTATCTTCTGATGTGGATCAGCTTATGTTTGATGTTCATACTTTAAAAGGATTGTGTGGAACAATTGGTGCAATTCCTTTATATGAAGTATGCAAAGTTTTAAATGACGATTTGAAAAGTGGTAATATGTCTACTTCAGTTGACTTGGCAAATGAAACTATATTGAAATATGAAGACTTAGTGGGATATATTACATCTAATTATAAAGTATAACGATGCATAAGATTTTTTTAATTGAAGATAATCCAACCGAAGGTTTTTTGTTGAGATTGGCACTAAGTGATATTGAAAATATTGAAATTATTCACTTTAAAACAGGTGGTGAATTGATGGGTAGTCTAGATGAAAAGCCTAAAATCGCAATTGTTGACCTTAATTTGCCTGATATAAATGGGTTAGATTTAATAAAGGAAATTAAAAAGAAACATAATGATATAAAGATAATTGTAGTTTCAGCACAAAGAGATATTGATATAATAGCAACAGTGCAGGCTGAAGGGACTCCATATTATTTGGTTAAAAGTGATAGTGTTTTGAAAAATTTAAAAACAATAGTCCAAGATTTCTTGTTAACCATTGAAAAAAAAGATTAATTCATTTTTTTAAACACCTCAATAATACAAATTGTTTTAAAGAAAAATCTCTTTTGAAACCGGTTTGGATCAGCTGGGAGGCTTTCAATTTACCAAGTTCCGAAAGGGAAGGTTTGTATTGGATGTTAGATAGCTGAATCTTTAAAGTGAGATAAGCGATACTGTGAATATAGCGAGTCAAGGTAGATTGATCCTAATCGTTAAATGAAGATGCTATTAAATTTACTGCGTAAAGCTTTTTTTACGAAGCATAAAAAAGCCTCTGATGTTATAATCAGAGGCTTAGTCTAGTTATTTGATTCTAGTGATTAGTTAGGTAGTTAGCAACACCGGCAGCATCTGCTTTCATTGCGTCTTCACCTTCTTTCCAGTTAGCTGGACAAACTTCACCGTTTTCTTCAAAGAAATTTAAGGCATCAACCATTCTTAATGCTTCATCAACTGATCTTCCTAATGGCAGGTCATTTACAACTTGATGACGTACTATTCCTTCTTTATCAATTAAGAATAATCCTCTGTAAGCAACAGGGGCACCGCTAAAAGCAGCGTTTCCTTCATCGTCTACATCATATTCACCTGCTAAAACATCATAGTTTTCAGCAATAGTTTTTGATAAATCAGCGATTAGTGGGTAAGTAACACCTTCAATTCCACCTTTGTTTTTTGAAGTGTTTAGCCAAGCCATATGAGAGAATTTTGAATCAATTGAACATCCAACAACACTTGTGTTTTTTGATTCAAATTCAGCTAATCTTTCTTGAAAAGCATGTAATTCAGTTGGACAAACGAATGTAAAGTCTAAAGGGTAAAAGAATAAAACTACATTTTTTCCTTTGTATTGATCTAAAGAGAAATTTTCTGCGAACTCTCCTCCGTTAATTACCGCGTCTGCGCTAAATGACGGAGCTTTTTTTCCTACTAAAACAGCCATATTAATTATAATTTATAAATTTATTTTCCAATGTTACAACATAATTAAGATTCCTACGGTGGATATTAATAGAGTTTAATTATTGAACTATTAATGTTAGTCGATTACAAAATTAATAGTGAGGTGCTTGCTGCAATTCCAAATCCTATTATAATTGAAATAAATTTGAAAAGGTTAAAACCATGATTTTCACTAATTTCAAAAAGTATCGTAGTTGAGATGTATAAAAATATTCCAATTACAATAGCCATAAAGTATTGATGGTAGGTTTGAAAAAATATGATTTCTTCTGAGAGTAAAAGTCCTAAAGGGGCCATTAAAGAAAATAAGCCAAGAATTAAAAATGATTTTAAATTTCTACCAATATAATGGTTTAACATACTTCCAAAAACGATAGCGACAGGAAGTTTGTGCAATATTAATCCAGTGAAAAAGTAATCATGAAAATGTTCATCTCCACCGTGGTGTGTGTGACCTTCGGCTAAAGGAGTAGCTTCAAATAATGCATGCAGAAATAAGCCTATAATTGCTGTTGATTTAATTTTTTCGTTTCTGGTTTTGTGATAATGCCCGTGGTCAATTCCTTGGGTCATAAATTCAAGTACAAGCTGAATTGAAAACCCAATCAATACAAATAATCCATAAGATGGTCTATAATCATGAAATAATTCGGGTAAGAAGTGAAGTATTGTAAGTCCAAATAGAAATGCACCCGAAAATGAAAGTAAAATCTTTAAAGACCTTTCTTTATTAAGGCTTATAAAAAGGAATAGAGAACCTGAGAAAAAGGTAATTCCAAAAAGAAGAATTTGTGTTACTATACTATCCAATTTTTTCTGCTATAATAATTAGTCGATCTGAATTATGCTTAAAAGCATTCAATTCGTAGTTCCCAAAGGTATGAGTAATTTTTAAATTTGCTTGTGATAAGTAATTATTAAAATCATTTAAACTAAGAAGTTTTACCGATTCTTGAAAGGAATAGGACTTTCCTTTGATATCAAATTGAATTGTTTTAATTACTTGGTTGTTTTTAATTTCTTTCGATATGTTAAATTCTATATCATCGATAAGTTTTTTTTCAAAAGAAATTAAAGTTTCGATAACCTTTTCTCTATTCAAAAAGTCTATTACAAGTTTCCCTCCTGTTTTTAAGTTTTTGGCAGAAGCCTTCAAAGCGTTTAGTTCATCACGCTTACTTTTAAAATAACCGAAACTCGTAAAGAGATTAAATGCATAGTTGAAGTGATTAGTTCTGAAAAGCTGTCTCATGTCGTGCACATAAAACGACAACCCTTTTTTGGCAGCTTTATTAGCTTCTTCTATACTTTGAACCGAAAGATCATAACCAACAACATTAAATCCTTTCTTATTCAGGTAAATGGAATGTCTCCCTTTGCCACATGCAATGTCTACAAACTTGTCGGTTTTGTTAGGTTTTAGGAAGTCTAAAAGATTATTAATGAATCGTTCAGCTTCATTATGATTTCGATTTTTATACAGTGTGTGGTAATATGGAGTGTCAAACCAACTCGCGAACCATTCATTCTTCATATTGTAAATATAATATTCAATTCTTTGAATTGTATTTATTCTTTCGTAGAATTTCTTTTAGTGCCAATTGAAAAATAAATATGACTTAAAATGTGATAATTGAAACTAACGATAGGGGTTGTACGTTATAAGTCAAGATAATTAGTTTTTACTTTGGATTAAAAACTCTAATTTTACTTCTGATGTCGTTTAAAGATCTGGACATATATAGTTTTTACAAAAAAATGGAGCATGATGATATTATGCTTTCGTTTAAAGGCGACGTTACATCTGAAATGTTAACTTCTATGCTTCAGATTATGGAGACCAAATTGGAGAATTTAGGAGAAGGTAGTAAAGTAAAGCGTAAAGTATACAATGTTTTGGTAGAATGTTTGCAAAATCTATATCATCATAGAGACGAAATGAAACGTACGGGTATTGATGAAGAAAGTGCAGCGATTTTTATGATCGGAAGAACACAAGATTCATACAATATTGTTACAGGAAATTACATAGTTTCAAATCGAGTTGAAAGATTGAAATCTAGAATTGATCAAGTTAATTCTCTAGATCTAGATGGTTTGAAAACACTATATAAAGAAGTGTTGAATAACGATGAAAGGAGTGACAGAGGCGGAGGAGGTTTAGGTATCATTGATATTGCCAGGAAGAGTAAGCAGAAATTAGTTTACGATTTCATGGAAGTAGACGACAATTATTCATTTTTTAGTTTGTACATTAAAATACCTCAAGATAAAAAATAGCATTATGGGAAAGATTTCTATAGATGGAACTTCAAAAACGCCAACAGTTTTATTTGATTCTGAAAACGGTGTGATGGAGCTCAAGGGAAGATCTATACCGGAAAACAGTATTGAATTTTATAAGCCAATAGTAGAGTCATTAGATGATTACGCAAAAGGTCCGAAAGAAAAAACAAAGGTTGAAATTCAATTAGAGTATTTTAATACGTCATCGTCAAAATGTATTCTTGATTTATTTAAAAAACTAGAAGCTATTCATAAAGGCGGAAATGAGGTTGCCATAAATTGGTACTACGAAGAAGATGATGAAGATATGTTAGAGGCTGGTGAAGATTATCAAGCGATCATAAAAGTTCCTTTTACTATGATTGAAGTTGAAGAGGAATAATTAAATTAAAAAGATAAAAAAAAGGGCGGTTTTTAATCCGCCCTTTTCTTACGTCAATTTTTCTAAAACATATTGTGCCGTTAGGGAATGTTTTGCAATGCTTATTTTTTCTGGCGTGCCAGCATAAGTGAGATTCCCTCCATTTTTCCCACCTCCTGGGCCTAGGTCAATAATCCAACTTGCACATTTCATTATTTCAGGATTATGCTCAATAACAATGAGTGAATGACCTTGGTCTATCAAAGCATAAAATGAATTAAGTAACAAGCTGATATCATGAAAGTGTAGTCCTGTGGTTGGCTCATCAAATACAAATAATGTTTTGTCACTATTATTCCCTTTTGTAAGGAAGTAAGCCAATTTAACCCTTTGGGCTTCACCACCAGAAAGTGTGCTAGATGATTGACCAAGTTTTATATATCCTAAGCCAACTTTTTGTAAAGGGATTAATTTGCTAACCAGTTTCCCTTCTAAACTAGTTTTCCTAGTAGGATCAGCGAATTGTTTAAAAAAAGTTATAGCTTCTTCGATTGATAGGTTGAGGATGTCAAAAATATTTTTTCCATTGAATTCAACTTCTAAGACTTCATCCTTGTACCTTTTACCTTTACATTCTTCACATTTCAATTTAAGATCAGCCATGAATTGCATTTCAATCGTAATGTGGCCTTCTCCTTGGCATTTTTCACAACGTCCATTTGGCACGTTTAGAGAGAAGTGAGAAGGTTTGTAACCTCTTAGTTTTGACATTGGTAGTTTGGTGAAAATATTCCTTATTTCATCAAAGGCTTTTACGTAGGTTGCTGGATTAGATCTAGATGACTTTCCAATCGGATTTTGATCAACATATTCAATGCTTTCAATCCAGTTTAAATCTCCAGATAATCTATTGTTTTCACCACTGTTTAATAGCGTTTTCACTTCTGGAATTAGTTCATTTTTAACTAAACTAGATTTGCCAGATCCGCTAACCCCTGTAATAACAGTTAAACATCCTAGAGCAATTTTAACACTTGGTATATCAAGATTATTAGAATAAGAGTTTCTTAATTCTAAATATTTTTTTGGTATTTTCTTTTTTGGTATTTCAATTTTTAATTCGCCATTTAAGTATTTTGTAGTTAAACTTTTCCCTGATTTGAGTAGTTTTTCATGGTCCCCTTCAAACACAACTTCTCCGCCGAAAGCTCCTGCTTTAGGGCCGATGTCAATAATGTGACTAGCGGCTCTCATGATTTCTTCATCATGTTCAACGATTACAACTGTGTTTCCAATTTGGTTTAATCCTTTTAATACCGAAATCAATTTATTGGTGTCTTTTGGATGAAGTCCTATACTTGGCTCGTCTAACACATACAATGAACCTACTAAGCTAGAGCCTAGTCTACTGGCTAAATTAATTCTTTGGGATTCCCCTCCAGATAATGAGTTACTTAGTCTATTCAATGAGATATAACCAACTCCAACATTAATCAAGAACGCAAGTCGGTTTGTGATTTCTTCTAATAACCTTTTACCAATTTTTAGTTCTCTCTCTGATAATTTTAGATTTAAAAAGAATGAATATGCATCTTCGATAGTCAAATTTGTTATTTGAGCAATATTCATTTCCCCAACTTTTATTGCTAATGATTCTTTTTTAAGTCGGTATCCTTGACATTCATGGCAGTGTGTTTTCCCTTTGTAACGAGAAATCATAACTCGATTCTGAATTTTATAAATTTTAGCTTGTAACTCATCAAAGAAATCATGAATTCCTTGAAAGTGTTTACACCCATTCCATAATAAATCAACTTCTTTTTGAGTTAAATCTTTGTATGGTGTATGTACGGGAAAGTTTACATAATGAGCATTGTTAACAAGTTGTTTTCTCCAACCACCAATCTTTGGACCTTTCCATGGCGCAACACAATAGCTATTTACGGATAGGTTTTTGTCGGGAACAACTAAGTCTTCACTTATCCCTAAAATCTTTCCAAATCCTTCACAAGCAGAGCATGCACCAATTGGACTGTTGAAGTTAAATATCTCAGGACTTGGTTCAGTGAACAACAACCCATCTAACTCTAATTTATTGCTGAAGTGTTTAGATTGAATTTTATCGTCCAAATAAATGTCAATCCAACTTTCACCGTTTACTTCATTAAATGCAGTTGATGTTGAATCTGATATCTCATTTTTAAAGTCTTCATCATCTAATGTTACAGAAAAGCGATCTATGATTAAATCGAAATCTTGGTTTTCTTTTACTTCAGAAAGAGGAATGAATTCATTGTTTATTCTACATCTTGAAAAACCATCTTCAATTAATTGTTCTAATACAATGGAAGAAGCTTTAACGTATTTTAAATAAATGAGTCCTTTTGTGTTGTTCTTGAAGGATAAGATATAGTCAACAACATCAGTTATTGAGTCTTTTGTAACTTCTTGGTTAGAAATAGGAGAAAATATTTTTCCTATTCTAGCAAAAAGGATTTTCAAATAATCATATATTTCAGTAGAAGTTCCAACTGTAGATCTTGGATTTCTAGTTATTACTTTTTGTTCAATTGCAATCGCAGGTGAAATTCCATGGATGTATTCCACGTCAGGCTTTTCTAGTTTGCCCATAAACTGTCTAGCATAAGATGATAAACTTTCAACATACCTCCTTTGACCCTCTGCATAAAGTGTATCAAAAGCAAGAGAAGATTTACCAGATCCGCTTACACCAGTTATTACTGTAAGTGAGTTTCTAGGAATCTCAACATCAATATTTTTAAGATTGTGCAGCTTTGCGCCCTTTATAATAATACTTTTGTCAATTTCTGTTTTATTCTTTTTTTTCGGCATGCTTATTGGGCTCTGTTGGCTGTTTGACAGTTAGTAAATCTATACTTAATTTAGAAGATGCTTAAAAAAAGTTAAACCTTTTTTTTTACCCGAACAATAAGTTACCTTTATGTTCGTTAAAAATCTAATTAAATTACCAATTTTAAATAAATAAACGCCTATACAACATAATTACTCTGATATTTTTTATTGATAATAATAACCTAAAAACAGAGGGATTATGAAGTTAGTCAACCTTTCCGATAAGGAATTAGTGAGAATTTACATTAAAGGCGATGAGATAGCATTACAAGAATTGGTAAATCGTCATAGATCAAGAATCTATTCATACATTCTAGCAACAATTAAGAATAAAGCCTTAGCAGAAGATTTTTTTCAGGATACCTTTATCAAGGTTATTCAAACTTTAAAGGGAGGGAAGTATAACGAAGAAGGCAAATTTCTTCCTTGGGTGATGCGAATTTCTCATAATTTAATGATAGATTACTTTAGGAAAGAAAAAAGATTTAGAAAAGTAAATGGTAAGAGTAGGGATAATGAGGAGTATGATGTTTTTAGCACAATTGGATACGAAGAGTTAAACATGGAAGAGCGATTAATTAAAGCTCAAGTTAAAACAGATGTGAAAGAGTTAATTGAACGTTTACCTGATGAGCAAAAAGAGGTTGTGTTACTTAGACATTATTATGATATGAGTTTTAAGGAAATTTCAGATATTACAAATGTTAGTATAAATACCGCACTAGGTAGAATGAGGTATGCTTTGATAAACCTTAGGAAACTAGTTGAAGAAAAGGGAGTCTCCTTAGAAATGTGAAAATTCAAACAATAATCTATGTTTATTTACGTTATCAAACTAAATAAACATAAAAACAAATTGTATGGATAAACATTACTCTAAAGAAACTTCAGACAAAGAATTTGAAAACGCAGAAATGAATTATATATCAGAGCCAAGTGAAGCTGCTGTTGAATTTATCTTGAATTACTCAAAAAGCCTAAGTTTTAGGCAAAGCGAGATTGTTGGTTCAGTTTTTATTAACTTAAATTAATCATTAAAAAAATGTCGGAATTTATTCCGACATTTTTTTTTTGCGACAGAAACTATTTTATTTGTTTAATCGTGTCAGGAAATCTGTATACTTGTTAAAAATATGAATAAAGTGAAAATATTTATCGTAATTGCCTTGTCATTATTCTTATTGCCATCTTTTTTGATGCCTCAAGAAGTTCCAGCTCCACAGAATTTAATGGTAACATTAACTGGATATAGAAATCCTGATAATGTTCTGAAGTGTAAACTTTATTATATGGTGACCTTACCTGTAGACCCTTCTCTTATAAAAAATGTTCATTTAGTTTTGGAAAAATCATCAGGGGGTCTTGAAAAAGAAATGCTAAGTGATATTCTTATTCCCTTTGATTGGGCAAAGGCTCAGAAGGTTGATGGAGTTGTAAGCTTTTATACTACTCGAAATATTTTATATATAGGGATTGGTGAATATGATCTTCTAAGAAGTTATGAATGTAAAATTTCTTTTTTAAACGAAAATGGAGAAGAGAGTCGTTTTGCAATCTTTAAAAAACAATAAAATTTTCGATACTTAGTTTTAAAGCTATATCAGCAAAAATTTACGGGGGTGTTTAATTTTTTTTCTCCGTTTTATGTTTTTCGAACAATGTTTTTAGACCTAAAGAATAACATTTCTAAAAGGGGTAACTAAAAACCTTCAGGAGTTAATGATTCAAACCTCTGTTGTCTATAATAAAGTGTCTGACAGAAACTTTACAAGGCTTCAAACTGAAGGGTTAGGTGAGGAGGAATGTTCACAGTACGATTTAATTGGCTAAAAAAAAGAGCCACTCCAATAAGAGAATTTTATATTGGTATCGGATGTCTTGGTAAGAATATCCTTATGAGTCTGACCGGAATCCTCAGAGTTATATTATTTAAGTATCGAGCTAGTTATTCCTTAAGTGTTAGAATTGAACTCAATAAAATAGAAAGACAGTGCTTTGCTGTTGAAGTTTTCAAGAAATATTTTTTTAAAACGAAGAGCGGTAATGTTTTTGTTTTTGATCAAAATGGAGTGAATGCAGCAGTAAGGTGTTTAAGGTTTACTTACACCTTTCTTCAAATACTAATGGGTTTTAAAGCTTATTATGTTGATGTGCGAGATGGAAGTGTAAGGCAGGAGGGTCATGTTTTTGATGAATTAGAATAAAAGTTGTTAGTTAATGAAAAAAACCGAAGAATTAGTTATAATCGAATCATACTTGTACGAAACCTTTGTGGATTATAAGTAGTACCTGCTGAAGTTACTGCTGAGTTTACTGTCCGATTAACTTCAAGTATAAGGAATGCTGTAGTTTCTATTTTGATTAATTCAAATTATCATGCTAAGTATACCTTTTCAAAAGTTCCTGTTGGAGAACCTGCTTTTGTCATAGCTTATAAATAAAGTGGCGATAGATTTTATGCTGCGTATTCTCAAGTTACATTAGGCTATATTAATTCGTTGAATTTTGAACCTCAATTTAAAACAAAGAAAGAATTTGAATCTTTACTAAAATCCTTTTTACATTAGTAGAAAAAATCAGATGAAAAATAATCTAAAGCAGTTTGAGCGGCTATTAATTATCATGGATGACTTAAGAGAGAAGTGTCCTTGGGATAAAAAGCAAACTTTAGAATCATTAAGGCATCTTACCATTGAAGAAACATATGAATTATGTGATGCAATTATTGAGAATGATCTTGACGAGCTGAAAGGCGAGATAGGAGACTTGATGTTACACATGGTTTTTTACTCGAAAATCGCCAGTGAAAAGAAAGCATTTGATATTGGAGATGTGTTAGAATTTGTTTGTGATAAATTGGTTTACAGACATCCACATGTTTATGGAGATGTTATAGCAGACACAGAAGAAGCTGTTAAGTCTAATTGGGAGAAGATTAAACTCGATGAAAAACAGGATAGTACAGGTTTTAAATCAGTTCTTAAAGGTGTGCCGAACAGTATGCCTTCTCTTGTTAAAGCAATTAGAATTCAGGATAAAGTTCAGGCAGTTGGTTTTGACTGGGATAATAAAGATCAGGTTTGGGAAAAAGTGAAAGAGGAGCTTAATGAGTTTAAAGTTGAGTCGGATAAGAATGATCAAACTAAAATGGAGGAGGAGTTTGGAGATTTAATGTTCTCTATGGTAAATTATGCTCGCTTTATTGGAGTTAACCCAGACGACGCGTTAGAACGCACAAACAAGAAATTTATAAATCGTTTTACAGAGATGGAGAAATCTGTTCATTCAGAAGGTCAGGATTTGCAATCAATGAATCTAAGACAGATGAATGTCCATTGGGAGCGTGCTAAAAAGAAGAAGATTTAAAAGAATTTAATAGCAGTTCTTTTACAATTAGAACGGACTAAGTAAGCTAGATCATAATTAATTTCAAGATATGCTATAGCACTAATTGCATTTAATGGCTTGTATTCATCAAAGGAAATAGGTTCGGCTTGATAATCCATTTCCCCATTGTTAATAGGATAAGGTAAAGCTGTCTCCTCTCCTTTTCCTCCTTCAGTGGTAAGTAGATCTTGAAACGCATAATGTACTCTTATTCCAAATACTAAATAAGTGTTATTGGAACCTAGCATAAAACTTCCTACTCCAACTACACCTTCAAAATGCGTGTTGGTAAAATAATCATCAACTTTTATTGTTGTTCCGTTTACAGTTTCCGTAACTCCAGTCATAAATGAAATTTGAGGTCCAATTTCAAGGAAACTTCCATTGTCGCTATTGTGCTTATAAAGAAATGGGATATTAAAAGAATTATATTTAATGTTTTTAGCCCAAGATTTTTCTGTTGCTGTTGGCTGGAATTCAAACTCTTGGCTTGCTTTTGTATAGATGAAATCTAGAGTTATTTGGTGGTTAAGATTAAAGTTTAGTCCAAGCTTACCTCCAAAACTATATCCAGGCGATAGTTTATTTACAATTGTTTGTTCTTCCCAGATATTAGTATTAACTAATTGAGTCACTCCAACTCCGAATTTTATTCCAGAATCTACCCAAGATTGTGAAAAAATATTTAATGAAAAACTAAATGAAAGGGCGGTTAAAAGTAAAATTCTCATATCTTTGGTTCCGTATTTATAACGCAAAAATAGTTAAAAATAATTTTATAAGGTTATGGGTCTATTAGAAGGAAAGGTTGCCATTGTAACTGGAGCATCAAGGGGTATCGGAAAAGCAATTGCTCAGAAATTTGCAAGTGAAGGAGCTAAGGTTGCTTTTACGTATTTAAGTTCTGAAGAGAAAGCTAAATCTTTTGAGGAGGAATTGAAAGCTGCAGGAGTTGAAGCAAAAGGATATAAAAGTAATGCCGGTGTTTTTTTAGAAGCTGAAGAGTTAATAGCTAACGTGGTAAAGGATTTTGGCGCTTTAGATATCATTGTCAATAACGCAGGGATCACAAGAGATAATTTATTGATGAGAATGAGTGAAGAGCAATTTGATGAAGTTATTGCTACAAATTTGAAATCGGTATTTAACACAACAAAGGGTGCTTTACGAACGTTTCTTAAAGCTAGAAAAGGTTCAATTATCAATATAGGTTCTGTTGTTGGCGTTAACGGCAATGCAGGTCAATCAAATTACGCAGCTTCTAAGGCAGGTATTTACGGATTTACAAAATCAGTAGCAAAAGAGTTGGGCTCAAGAAATATAAGATCTAATGCAATAGCTCCTGGTTTTATAGCAACTGAAATGACCGATGTTTTAGATCAAAATGTAGTTAGTGAATGGGTTAAAGGTATTCCATTAAAAAGAGCAGGGAAAGCAGAGGAAGTTGCGGATTTGTGTGTTTTTCTGGGGTCTGATAAAAGCTCATACATCACAGGCCAAGTAATTAATGTTTGCGGTGGAATGGTGATGTAATTTAAAAGAGTAGGTTTGAGTGTAGAAGCTTCTTCGTTTTCAGTTATAGTAAGCTTTATTTTAAGTTTAGTGATTACTGGGTTCTTTTATTTTAAGTTTAGAAAAAGTAGCGAGACGGCAAGTTGGATAAAATTAATTTTAACCTCTTGCCGTTTTTTTATTATTTTCATTTTAGTTTTTTTATTGTTTAAGCCAATTATTGTAACATTAAAAGAAAACGTTAAAAAACCAAATCTATTAGTCTTAATTGATAATTCAGCGTCTATAGTTTTAAGAGATTCCACAGAAGGAGAAAAAGTTCGTTTGGCTTGTAATAGGTTAAGAACTGAGTTCTCAGAAATGTGTGAAGTCCATTTAATACCTTTTGGTACAACGTTGTTTGAGGGACAAGATCTTGATTTCAAAAATGAAGGAACTAATGTGAATAGGGCAATGTCATCATTGTCCGATGAGTACGTTAATGAAAACATAGGTTCTGTTATTTTAATAAGTGATGGTATTCAAAATGTAGGAATGGCTAGTGTTAATAGTTTATTAAAAAGTCCAATTTATACGGTTGGAGTTGGTGATACAGGAGCTATTTTAGACGCTGCAGTGTTGAGTATTTATCATAATGATATAAGTTTTAAAGGGGGTAAGTTTAATGTAGAATTAAATTTATCTTTTTTAGGTCTTGAGGGAGTTCTGCAAAAAGTTATTGTCGAATTCAATGATCAAAAGGTAAAAGAGTTTTTTTATCGACCGCTAAACGAATATGATCATCTTAAAAAGACGTTTTATTTAAAAGCTGATTCGGCAGGGTTGAAATCGATATCGTGCTCAGTATCTTCGAGTTTAGAAGATGAAATTTTATTAAACAATTCCAAGCAATCATATATTAAAATTGTAGAGGATAAACAGAATGTATTATTTGTTTCGAATGGAAGCTCTCCTGATGCGCGTATAATAAAATCTTCTTTTTTTGGAGATGATAAATTTCAACTGGAATCTAAATTTTTTAAAGAGGAGGTGCCAAATCTGGAACACGTTGATGCTGTTGTTTTAATTGGTAATTCAAGTCAGACTAATCGTTGGTTAAAAGAAATTAATAGAATTGATGTTGGCTTTTTATGGTTTACAGGGGTAGATGGAGTATTTAAAAATGACTTTTTACAATTTGTTAGGCTTGATGAATCAAATGATAATGTTTCAGTAATGGTAGATGAATCTTTTGATGGATTTGATTTATCAGGGGTGTTAAAATCTCAAGACCAATTACCACCTATTGCTATTCCTTTTGGGAAGTGGAAAATAAATGGTGAAATGGAAACTGTTTTTAATGAGAAAATTGGAGGTGTGGAGACTTCCTATCCATTATTTTTATTTTCAAAATATAATGGCAACACTTTCGGTGCTTTTTTAGGTGAAGGTTTATGGAGATGGGGTTTTTTCCAAAATAATAATGATGATGATCAAAGTTTTATTCATGAGCTCTTTACCAAATCAATTAGAAAAATCATTAGTAAATCAGTAAAGTCAGATCTTAAACTGAGATTTAAAGATGAATGGTTAAATAGTGAAGAAATTAAATTAGTCGTAAATCGTTTTAATGACGTTTCTGAATTAACTAATGAAAAATCTTTACTCTTCAATCTGATCGATGCAAATGGTGTTTCTAAAAGATTTGATTTTTTAAGGGTTAATAATCATTATGAATTGAATCTTGGACTTTTGCCTTTTGGTGTTTATAATTATTCAATTAGGTATAATGGTCATGATTCATTAGGCTTAGAAGGTGGTTTTATTGTTAAAGAAAATAAATTAGAATCGGAGTCGATAGTGGCTGACCACTACATGCTGAGGAAACTATCGCATGAAACAAATGGTGAGTTTTATTTAATTAAGGATTTAGATTCGTTAATCAAAAAATTAAAGTCATCCAAAAATTTTAAATCGGTTAGTTTTTTTGAATCAAGTTTAGATTACCTTATTAAAAATAGATGGATATTTTTTATTGTGCTAATATTGGCATCACTTGAATGGTTTGTGAGGAAATGGCAAGGAATAATTTGAAAATTGGAATAGTTTGCTACCCTACTTTTGGAGGTAGTGGAGTTATAGCTACTGAGCTTGGTGCTGGTTTGGCGAGGAAGGGTTACGAGGTTCATTTTATTACCTCAAGTCAACCTGTCAAGTTAAATGTTTTCGAAAAAAACATTTATTTTCATGAAGTTGTCTTAAATCCTTATCCTCTTTTTCAACATCAACCTTTTGAGGTGGCTTTGACAAGTAAAATCGTTGAGGTAGCTAAATATGAGAAATTAGATCTGTTGCATGTTCATTATGCTATTCCTCATGCTTCTGCAGCTTATTTAGCGAAGCAAATACTTTTAGCTCAAGGTGTTTCAATTCCATATGTTACTACATTGCATGGTACAGATATTACTCTTGTAGGTAAGGAGCCTG
>ERZ1039804.414-NODE-414-length-27677-cov-6.467490_pt1 | contig 27677 bp, 26 predicted proteins | sample MGYA00383089_ERZ1039804 | MGnify/ENA primary metagenome ERZ1039804 (study PRJEB29581, sample SAMEA5548359) | metagenome | biome: marine; feature: coastal; material: water | depth 1 m | study: Short-term variability in the microbial, nano- and picoplankton dynamics...
ACATTACAGGTGTCTAGTTGTTTTTTAAGTGCCTCCCATTCCATCAATAGAGTTTCTTGGCTCATTTTTCAGCCTCCTCTTTCTCCATCAACCTCTGGATTGTTTCAGAATCAACACGACCAGTCGCAAAGATAAATAGAGTGTGCAATGCGGAGTCAATACCTGCATTATATGCTACTTGTTTTCCAAGAGATTCACTTGACTCATCCATTCTTAGGTGTTTTTTATTCTCTTTAAGCAGCACCTGTAATACTTTTAATTCATTTGTTGTCATAATTCCTCCTCCAATAAAATTCACTTTTTGGTTTTGGTTTAGATTTAGGAAATGTGACTATACAGCCTGTGAGTAATAGTAATAGTAGTAAATATTTCATTGTATCTCCTTTATTTCTTTTAAAGCTGTTTCCGAGTGGTGCTTTTCATACTCTTCCAGTATTCCAAAGACACTCTTATTGTTCTTATAAGCCAAGTTTAAATACCTATTAGCCTTCTCTAGAGCCTCAACCAACTTCGCATTAATAGCCTTCTCGGTTTGGAGCTGATCTGCCATCTTAACCAGATTTTTAAGGTTTGCTTTTCCGGCGATTGATTGCCATTGCTCTTTATAAAACTCTAGCTCATCTATCTTTTTTTGTTGGTGGTTCCATGCTTCGATGGTTCCATCTCTAAAAACTCCTGATATGTCTCTAGACCAAATCAAATCCTCTGGATAATCAATATGAGACATGTCTGAGAAAATTAACTTATCGCCAATATAGTAATCATTAATATGCTCGTCTGGCTCCTCATTCGGTACAATTTTAATCAATCCTCTATACCACTCTTCAAAAGTTTCATTGCTCATGCCGTTGCTCCTCTGACTACACCCCATACCACAGCTTGTAACTGGTGTGGTCTAATACCAAGTGAATCAGCTACATTTTTATAAGCAGTAGCAGTTATTTTAAAGTTCTTAACACTTTGGTCTAATTCAACACTTCTAAAAGCCCATAAGTCAACTGTTACCGCATCAGAGCTATTATAATGTAAGATATTATTGAAAAAGTTCTGTGTTTTAGAACCTTTTAATATACCTAGAATGGTAGAATCAGTGCCATCACTTTTTAATATGCTTAATGCTTTTCTTCTTTGATTTTTAAAAGTGCAAACCTTTGTATTTAGGTGTGGTTTGTCGAGAAAGTTCCAAGTATCGTGTAGATTTCTGTGCCACTTATTGTTAGGTGATAGTGCTGAAACAACACCAACGACTTTACTTAGTGGTAATTCAAAGACTTGTGACAAAAGAATACATTCATTATGTGCCCTTTCATACCAACTAAACCCGTCTGTTACTTCAGATTCACTAGCATTATTAAAATGGTGTATAATCTTAGTTTCTAAATGTTTAATTTCCATTTTGTATCTCCTCAGCGTCTTTTAGTAGTTTTTCGATTTGTTCTTTATCTTTAATTTCATCTAAGCGAGAGATTTCAATCAGTATTCCTGCTAATCTTTCACTTTTGTTAAATGCATAACCCACTACAGCTCCTTGTATAGTTTATTGTCAATAACATATAACTCCAGTAACTCTAAGGCGCAGAACCTTCCTCCTTGATTCCTGAAAGACCATGACATATCCACCCCCCTTGGCTTACCGGATTTATAGCCCATAAGTTTGGCATATATCTTTTTAAGTTTCTTAGGTTCAAGATAGCCCTCATTCTCAAATGCGGCAGCCAGAGTACTACATGAGTGTCGCTTTCTCCACCTGCCTAGCTCATTTTCCCACTCACCACCGTTGTAAAGATATGAGTGCTTCGCTTTGTACATTCTCTCTTTAAATTCTTTTAATTCCATTAATCCTCCAAGTTCATTCGTTTACAAGTAATAATCTGATTAGCTAAGTTTTTCACTTGGTACTCAGGCACATCATACTCATGAGCGAGGTGGATTAACCACCCCTCCTCTCTAAGACGTTCAATGTTAGAATCTAGTACTGCATCTAGTATTTCAAATTTATCTTTCTTCATTATGCAACCCCTTTTAGAAATGCTTCAGTGATAATCTTATTAAGTTTAACACTGGTGATTTTATTTTCTGTCGCTTTCTTACTAGTAAACCTTGTTGTAGTTTTCCCAGTAGATTTGTCAGTCTCTGAAATTTTAACAGCAAGTCTACCATCTCTTATAATAGCTTCCTGTACTCTATTCATAACTGTAAAAGCATCATCACCAAAATCCTCAACTCTTTGCACTTTAACAAGCGCCGATAATACTCTATTTGGTATCCCTAAGAGCTTAACAGTAGTACTCTTTGTGTCCTTTTCAAAAGTATTCCTTGCAATATCATGCATAATATCATATATAGCCTTACCACCAAGTTCAGCACTTTTGAGAGTCTCAACATTTGCTTTAATTTTATCTAAATGAGCAATAATTTTCTCATATTGGTTTTCAAGCTTTTCATAAATAGCTGTACCACTATGAATGAATCTTCCTCCCTCAATGTCACCAATAATAAGACCATTAGAGCAAGCAATTCTTCCATAACCTCCCATTAATACTAAGGCTGAACTTCCGTCGAAAGAATTTAAAGCTTCTACAGTTAGGAAATCACCGTTCGGATAGATATAATCAAGGTGCCTTAGAGTTGTTAGCTGTTTACCAAGTCCCTTTCCTACTTGCTTGTAGATATACCAACCGTTGTTAAGGAATGGCATCAAGAGTACTTCAGTACTAACAGGTGCATAGCTTTTACTTACTTTGTCTACTGCGTAAACTGTTCTTTCTTTGTGCATTTCTTCTTTAGTTTTAAATTCCATGTCTATTCTCCCTCTATTTCGTCTAATGATTTATATTCACCATTAATAAATGCATCCCATGCCATATTTTCTAAATGGTTTATTTCGCTACTTACTGAGTTCTCTATTAATTCTAGGTTGTAATCTTCATTATCCTCGTCGTGTATCTCTAAAATAACAGACACATACGTCTTAATTCTTTTCATGAGCTATTCTCCTGTGAATTCAGTTAACTTCTTATAGTGCTCTAGCATTTTAACAAGACTAGAGAGCCTTACTTTCATTTTTGGTACTACAATTTCAGGGTCATCACCGCCGTGTACTAGCCTACCCATAAGTGCTTTAGTGTGTGGTGAGAAAAACTGTTTCTCTTTCTCTATTTCTTCAAGTTCTTTTCTTAAAACTTCAGCACGTTCTAAAAGATGCATAAGTACTCCTGTGAATAAGAGGGAACCTAAGTCCCCCCTTGGTTTAATTAGGCGATTGCTTTCTCAATTGCTTTAGCATGTTTCAACACAGCCTGTAACTTAGTGTCACCAACTTTAAAACCCTTTCCATCACCATAGTCAACCCTGTTAAGGTCACGACCATAAGCCTCAACCGAAGTCATAAGCTCAGGATTCTCCCTAGTTGCTAAGATAGCACATGCCTTTTTAACTGAAATGTAAACATTTCTTGGTTTCATGTTCTCGATTGCAAGCATTGGTACTTCATAATCGTTTACTGTAAGAGTGACTTTTACCTCCGGTTTACTCGCCGTTGCTTTTTTAGCTACAGTTTTTTTCGCAGTGGTTACTTTCTTAGTCATATTTTTCTCCTATGAAAAAATTGCCTGTTATTAGGCATGGATAACACTTGTTATACAGACTAAGCGCTACAAGAGAGCGTGTAGCCTGTATTTAGTATGGTCAGGTGGAGTCACCTAGGTTATAGGTTCAGTCTGCATAACAAGTCTTATCTATGCTTAGGAAGAGACATCCTAAGATGTCCCTTTGTTTTTTCTCCTGATTTGTTCGTGTTCGTGCTTAATCTTGTTTGATAAGCCCTTCGCACCTGTTCTGCCTGAATTCTTTCGCCAGTGTTGTCGTTCGTCTTGGTTAATACTGAGCTTGCGTTTAGTCATCGGTGGAATTCTTTCGATTTTCACTTAGTGCTCCCTGTGTTCGGTGTACACCATGCGTAGTTCTTGCATGGCTGATTATAGACTGTCTTGCTTGAAAATGCCAGTTCGCTTATTAGTACTAGAGCTACTAATAAAATCAGTGGCTTAACTATGCTTGAATACATACGTCCCCCTTACTTGTTTGCGTGAGCGTCGATTTGAAGCCACGTTTCATTAAGCGCTTTGATTCGCTTTCCACAGTTTACAGCCTCTGGAGAACTCGGTCCCCATAACTCGCAGTACACGCTGTGTAGTGTTTCTAGTATCTCGATTTTCTCTTCGATTGATTGCTTATTCATGTTTTCCCCTGTTCTTAGTGGTTTGGTCCGGTCTTAGTACAAAACGTCTTCGTTTCTTAAGAAAAATAATTCTGCTATAGTTTGCTTAGGTGCTTTTTTCACAGACTTTTTTGCCTGCTTTTTAGACGCAACTGTTTTTTCCTGTTTTTTGGTAGTTTTCTTATGAAGATTTTGTTCTCTTTTACACATAGTTTTCTCCTGTGTTTGTTGTTGGCTCTCGATGGAGAGTTACACATAGAAGTACATAAGTATCCCTACGTGAAACAAAGCATCGACAAAGTGTGTTGCATAGCCCACCCGACTTGAGTTCATATCTATCAGTGGTATAAGGCGAGACTATGCGCAGGTGTATTCGTACTTAGGTTCAAATAACTAGTGGTATGGAATACCCCTGCTTTTATTTAGGACGGCGAAAACCTGCTTAGGTTCAAATAACTAGAGGCAATATGGTTTCCCCCGCTTTTTTCAATCTACTTATATGACGCTAATTTGCACTATCCACACGAAGCAGTTTGTAGCACCCGTTTATTTCACCGGTAACTAGTGTGGCGCCTAAGATTTCACGCACATACAAGTAGTTGGAGCGTTTCTGTTCTAGCAGTGTTCGGCGCTTAAACCGCTTGCCTATAGATTGCCTCAAGTAGTAACGCCCAATGAGGTAGACAAGTTTTAAAATGTAATCAGCATCACAATTTGAAGCCGATAACTAATTATCGTCGATATTGGAAAATAACTCAAGTAAAAAATGCATAGGATTCAAAAAAACTTGTAAAATCCCTATAATTTTGAACACTTAGACTCGCTAAATATCTCAGAAATACTGGGCGTCCTCTGATTACAAGGAGTTAGCTAGTACTGCTTAGTGTATGCTGTGTAACCTATTGTTATTAAAGAAAAAAACAGTGCTATAGCACACTCTGACACACGAGTCAACCCGTGAACAATAGTTTGACACCTCAAACACCTAGTAACACCCAGTAACACAAAGCGCCCCAAACTAACAAAAGTTACACAAGACATACTTTAGTTGCACAAGACATACTTTAGTTACACAAGGTGTACTTTAGTTGCACGGGGTGTATAAAAGTTTGATGGGGGCATACAAGTGTTTGATTAGTGATACAAAGTGTTGATGGGGGAAACTCGCGCGTTCTCTTTAATATACTGCCTCTCAGATTTTTTAATTTTTTCTCCAAAAGGCAATACCAGATATTTAGCGAATCACAGTGAGCCATTCACTAGTATTTGTAGTGAAATAATAAACAAAATAACTAGAACTGCATCAATAATAATTTCTAAAAGTTTCTTAAAGTTCATATTTTCTCCGATTTTAAGCGAATTATAGTAAGTTAAATCTCATAAGTAATCATATAAGACACCCTGTGCGCTAGGGTTTCTTCCATGTGGTGATCTAGCTGTAAGCCAAGTAAATCACAAACTGCATGAATACATTCGTGTCGATATACCCTGAGGTATTCTTTCATGTCTGTGTATTCACTACATAAGTATATAGTTTCATTGCTGTATAAACCATCAGCTTCTTCTCTTGCACAATATTCGTCATCAATGACAATATTAATTTTATGTCCAAGTATATTTATTGTTCCTTTGATCGGTGTAATGTACACTGTGTCCTCCAAGTGATACTAAGTATTAATAAGATAGAGATAAGAAGGAGAGGTAACTAGTTAAGTAATAGGATATATAACGAATAATAGTACTATAAGGACACTAAGTAACACTAGGTATAACTAGATATACTATGTATTATTATATATTATATACTATATAAGTAACTATATTACCTCTTCTTCTACAGTCCACCCTATTGGATGTATATGTAATCATTAGGTTTTTACCTACCTGTCCCAAAGCTTAAGTGATTGATTATTCGTAGTACCAGTATTCTCATACCATTCATCTACAAATTTATCTAAAGCTGCATCTAATTTCGCCTCTTTATCTTGCTTTGCTCTAAGTGACTGATCTACGTCTAAGATATCTAGAAAGTATTTACAGGCAATTGCAAGTGAATCAAGTCTATCATCATGTTTCAATGAACCACGTTCTTTTGATAGTCGTGACATCTGGTAGAACAACATATACTGAGGAGCCTTATCAGCTTCAAAGTTCTGCATAGCACTATCATAGTCCTCCTGTATTACACTTGGGTCAACTATAAGTCTATGTTGATTCATTAAAGGTTCTAAGGTATCAATAATACGTAGTTCCTTCTGCATGTTCTGTCTGACTTCTTCTACCTCACATGGGTATATTCTACCTAGATGGGGCTTAAGTAGTTGAGAAAACATACCGTCACCAAAGTTTGACTCAATAACTAGCTTGTTTACTTTATATCTTTTCGCTACGTTACAGATTTCAATAAGAGTAGCATCTTCGTATCCACCCTTAAATCCTCCGATCTTAGGTATGAAGATGTTGCCGTGTCTCATTAGAGCCACAGAATAGGCTGTCTCATCCTTCCCACGCCCAGATGGGTCTATTGACATGACCGACATCTCAGGAGAGCTTAGAGACACCTTTTCTAGCGTCTCAGGAGCAAAGTAGTTTTGACCACCCATAGCAACATTTGGTAAATCTTTTAACTTTAGTAAAGGATTATTTGACCAATATATTTCACTAGGTAGTTTCTGGGATACATTTGACACCACTAAATCATTTATCTTTAGTGGGAACTTGTCACCATCTGACAAACTGGTATCAAGCATAAATTGTAATGCAAAACCAGATCGACCATAAGATAGTTTACGTTCAGCTAAATCTTCATCTGTAAATCTTAAAGGATCAGTAGTAGTACCAGAAGGTACAACACCAATCATATTTCTAATAAATGGAGCTAGTTTAGCACCATATCCTTCTGCTTCTTTTTCTGATGGCACTAGAGCTGTCCATATTTTCATATCATAACCACGTTGGTATAACGTGTTATAGAGGCTCAGTTCCGTCTGAGGCGTTCCCAAATACATCACCCTACCATCAGGCTTAAGTACTGCATCAAACTCTGTTACAAGTCTTGCAAGCTTCTCTCGCAGGTCATGTGTAGCTGAGTTAGATACAACTTCAATATCATCAGGAATAATTATATCTGCACGTGATCCAGTCAACTGACCAGTAATACCAACAGATTTCACACTAGGTGAACCACTGGGTTTACATCCACGCACATCAAAGATATTCTGTGTTGCTCTCTCACCTTTTGATTTATCAGGTTCTAGATGCTGTAACAAAGGTATATCTTTAATCATGTTTCTAACAAACATAGCAAAGGCATCTGCCCTATCTTTACCTGCTGAAACAACCATTATTTTTAATTCATTATCTCTCCACAATAACCAACATACAAATGCTGCTGTCAAGTATGACTTACCGACACCACGAAACGCCGAAACTTGTAGTCTCTTTGGTCCATGTTGTAGGTAGTGTGCAATATCATTTTGTACTGGTGTTAGTGGAGGTAGATCAAGTGCTTTCCATATATGCGCTGCAAAGTTACGGAAGTCCTTGTTCATAGCGTTCAAGTATTTCTTTGAATACATGATTACTCCTCTGCCTCTTCGACATCAAATGGTAACTCAGCAACTTCTACTCTACCCTCTACTTCTCGTAGTACTGGGGCACTAATATCTGCAGACACATTGTTGTCTTTTAAGAAACCTCTAGCTTCTCTTAAAACTTTAAGCATTACCTCTGGCTCACCTTCAGCTTCTTTTAACATCTTTGCTAATTTTATAGCAACCATGTTATGTAAAGCATTAAGCATATCTTCATTAGCCTTTCTTGAGTCTGTCATTTCTTCTCCCTATACCAAGCCATAGTTCTTTCGACACCACGTGAGGTAATATAACCACCAACACCTATTTTTAGAAAAGACCATAAATGCTCTGAGTCTGGTGCTTGTGGTACATAAAAGTTTAAATCAAAAGCTGTTCTAATATATGGAATAATCTCATACATTATAAAGTGTAAAGAAACCAAAGTCATACATAAATACATAAGCCTTGGTCTCCATTTACCAGAGCCATTTTGTTGCTCTGCTTTAATTATATCGCCTTTCATTTTCATTTGTTTTGTAGCTTCCCTCTCTATCTCAGCAGCAAGTTTTTGTGCTTGAGCAGCATCAGGAATAAATTTGTTAACAATTGATAGTACTGTGTCTATCATAGTTTTCTCCTTAGATAATCTTGTATTTTAACATTGCACCTAATATAAGAAAGGCAAGAGAAATTCCCCCGACTACCCTATCGTGTTTATCTACTCGTTTTTCAAGTTTATCATAGTTATCATTTGTCTCATCTAACCTAGAGTTAGTCGATACTTGGCTAGTATTTAAGTGATTAAGTTTTTCATTAACTACTGCTTGTCCTATTTCTAATCCTTTAATACCCTCCATTATTCTTTCATATTTTTGGTCATCCATTTCCTCTCCCTGTTAATATACTTTAACTAATAATATTTGAAACATAACCGCACAGGTTGCCGCATTTGCCGTTGATTTAGCTAGATAGCCAATATCACATGGTCCTACTAGTTCCTTCCCAATTCCTTTAGGACTAGAAACGTGACCGCCCTCAGAACCATAATGTATTTGGTTCCACTTCATAGGTTCATAGGGAGAAGTTATCTTATTTGCTTGTTCCCTTTCAGCCACGATAATCTCAACAGCTCTGTTTGATTGTGTAAACAATTGCTCATTAATAATATGTGCTGTGTACCCTTTAGGCACAGTGAACCAACCAATTAAAGATGTTGACACACCAAAACTACTCTCTACAGGTAGAGTAGACCAAGTTTGTCCTGCACTTGCCTCTCTAATGGTTATCTCACCTTTGTGGGAGCTTGCATTTTGGTTTGCATATACGTTGGAACCAGTTAGACGCACCCTATAAACACGTAACCAAGAACCAGAAATAGCAACAGGCGTTAGTCCGTTTAGCTGTACTTCAATCTTTTGTCTTTCCCAGTTCTCATCAATACCTTCTAGTGTTACCGTTAGTCCTCCTGTACCACCAACATCGTCTTCTATACTGTCAGAGACAGCTTCTAGTGTTACAGGGACGGTAGGTGTCCTATAAAGACCATCATGAGTAACTGGTGCATAAGATGACTTCATGCCTCCTGAGAGCTTGCCAAATTTATAAATAACTTCAGCACCCTCTATCATCCCTGCATCGGCACAGCGAAGCCATTCGTCTGAGTGTTTAAGCATAATTACCTCCTTAGGTAAACGTGATGCTAACATTTTACTGTTAACACCACGATTTAGTTGTTAATATTATTTCATCCTAGTGATTTTGACTTGAGTAAACACCTCATCTACGCCAAAATTAGCCCCTCTTCCTAACCCGTATGTAGCAAAAGTTACTGAACATCTATGCTGTATCTCAAAGGAAGTCGATTTAGTAATAGTAACTATTCCTTCCACTCTGTTAGACTCTCCGTTTGTTGACGTTGGTTGGTAAACACTATGTCCTATGGCAATATCTTTACTGTCTGTAATGTTGTAGATTTTTGCTCTTGCATGTTCTGTTTGAGAGAAAGGACATATAGCTTCTATTACATACTTTCCTGCAGGGAGAGTAAATTGATTAGAAGAAAGCGTTACGCCTACTGCTGCTATGTCTCCAGATAAGTCATTAAGATTCCTTGTCCTCCACGCTCCCGACGTAAAAGTCCCTCCATTTGTTCCACTAGATTGCACCTCTCTCACGAAAGCAACAGGTTGAGCAACGATGGCAGCTTGGTTTTGAACTCCGTGAATTGGAGTCGCAACAAACTTAACACCACTTCTAGCCGCTGTAGCTTCTGGAGTCCTTGATGAAATACCGTGAGCATAAAGCACATCTCCGGCATTCAATATTTCACTGACTGAGTATATCGAAGGTACAGCGTTTGATGACTGGTGGTGATACCCTAGAGTGACCGATTCATCTGTGATAGCTGCAATATCAGCATCTCTTTGAGTAGCATCTGAGTTTACAGAAAACCCTACATACATATTACCAGTAGCACATAACCAAACAGTCCCATCTACTTTACATCTTTCTGTTGCTGTAAAATAACACCCTTCTGTTGAGTCGTTTGTCACTGTTCCTAGATTAGATACAGTATTCACTTGAACATTATTAAAGTAAGGGAGAGCTAGGTTTCCTGTTCCATTTCCTGCCCAATCGGTAGCTTTATATTCTTCAGCCTCCTGCCCATAAGTAATAGTTGGGAAAGCAAGAAGAGGATCGTAATCTTTAGCGTCATCTTCATGTACCTCTATAGATAGATTGAAGTCCAAATCAGTGTTTGATCCACCGTCAGAATCTCCACGAACATCACAACCAGTAGCGGTGACAGCATCAACCATTAGGAATTGATTTCCTGTATATCCTCTTGGAGTAACTGTTATTGAGGCAGGAGGTTGAGATAATCCTAATATTGTCCAATCTACAGCTACTCGTCCACTAGACGTTCTTGATACACTAGTTATCCAGTTTGATGATTTAGATACTAATGTTGCTGTAGCCCCATTATTTGTAATGTAAGCACCGTGACTATTCCTTACTGCTTTAGCACTTTCAGTGATAACAACATCGTTTACTTCTGGAGTAGCTGTTAGAGTAAGCGAACAATAGTTTGCGAAGGCACCCAATGCCACGCCATCTCCGTGAGGTCTTAATACATCTCCCTTATTGAGTATGACATCAACAGGAATGGTTGTAGTTGTACTAGAGTTAACACCATTATCTCTAAAATATTCTTGGTGCTCTACCGTGGATTGGTCGGTAAGCGAAACAACTGCCGTTGTTAGCTGATTGCTATTTACAGTCCACCCTACGTAATAATCTGCACCACCAGAGTCTACGTTATGTGTTAGACTACCTACAACCCTAACTTTCTTTTTTGCTGTCAGGCTAAATCCACTTGTTAAGTCATTAGCTACAGTTGCGTGGTTTGCTAGGGTGTTTCTATCCTCGTTTGTATAATAGGGAATAACGGTATTAGTGGACCCGTAACCTGCTACCCCTCTAAATTTACAACTTTCACTTTGTCCTCTAGCAAAAACCCTCTTGGTAACTTCAGAACTCACCAAGACATTATCGAAATATAAAAAGCTATCTGTTTCAGAAGTTAATTGTTGTTTCATAATAACAAGTTCTTCACAGCCCTCAGGGATATTAACAACACATTTAAACCTAGCAGAACTCTTGTATGTATCATCATCATACGCAGCAAAAGTTGTAAGTACATCAGTTACGATTCCAGTTGCAAATCTATCACCAGACGTAAGGTTTACATCTTTTGAAAACTTAATAGTCCAAGTTGATCCATTATCAACAACTGAAGTAAGGTGTCCTTCAATTCTAGTATCAGTTCCACCAGTATGTCCGAACCATCCTTTCTGCCCAACACTAAGTGTTTTACCAACATTATCAGCTACAACAATATCACTTCCTGCAGTTATTACACCAAAGGACGTAGTAGTTGTGTTGAATCCATTAGTTTTATCCCAACCCCATAACATATAGTCAGCGTCTTGAGAATCACCAGATGTATCAGCCATTCTATAAAGAATCTCAATTACAGCATCTTTTCTTCTACGTCCTCTAGGAATAGCATATGCCTTCCCAAAAGCAGAGAACTGAGAATTAGTTTCAGATGTATATTTAAAAACTGCATGGTCATCATCATTAGATAAGAAAGCTTCACTACCAGAACTAGGAACAGAAAGGTCTCCTTCGTTTGCGGCAAAAGCTGTAACACTTTCAAAATCAGGTAGAGGACTATCAATAGAAAATAAAGATATAGCATCAATACCATCACTTGCCGCTCTAATTAAATGAATAGTGTCTGCATCTCCTGCCCCACCTGCTCCACCAATTTCTACTAGAGCACCGTCTACCACTTGATAAGCTTTCTTTTCATCAGTGGCAAACGCTTGAGCACCATTTGATGCTGAAGCCGCCCACGTATCTAAGTTAGCTTTAGTGTCTACTTCTGTGTGTGCTAGATCATCACCAATGTGGCTAGTGTGGTTAGATGCATTAGTTCCAATATCTGTTGCATTAGTTCCAATATCTGTTGCATTGGTAATAATATCTGCAGCGTTAGTTGCAATTTGTGTTAACTGAGCTGCTGTTAAAACAACATCCCAATCAGGTGCGTTAAATGCAGGTGCATCAACGATATCAGTATTAGCACGATATAAGTCACCACTATAGAAAACCATTCTCTGATCTCTATAAGTGTCACCTTCTGTGTAATCAGGTGTTATAACATTATCATAAACTGCCCCTAAAGTTGCCGCCGCTGTTTCTCCTGTTGGATAACCAACATTAAGCATAACAACACCATCAAAATCTATACTCCCATCAACTGGGTTAAAATCTACACTACCTAATTCGGCACTGTCATATACTTCCTGTATAAGATAGAAAAGCTGATTAGACATTAAATCTAAATCTGCCTCTGTGAGAGTAGCCCCATCCCTATAATCCACTAGTCTAGATGATAACTGTGTCCTACGTCTGATTGTCATAGGTACAGCAGTTAAAGCACTATATAGTGTATTGAGTTTATCAACACCAGTTGTAGTCAGTTGAATAAGATAGTCCGAAGTAAATTCATAGTCTGCTGAATCTAAAGTCGTTTCATTATTCACTGTAATTTCAAAGTCTGCCTGATTAATATAAGGAAAGCTGAAAGTATATACATCTGTTGTTACAAATGGAGGAGCAATTGAAAAGCCTACGATTGTCGTAGCACCAGTAATATTTACAGGTGTAACTGCCATATATAATCTCCTTGTTATTTTTCGTCATCAACGAAGTTAAAAATTTGTTGTACACCAATCTGTCTATACAGTGGTGACGTTTTCATTAATTGCATACCAGAGTCTTTAAAGTCTCCTTGAAGTGCTTTTTCTCCTGACTTAATCACACCACCAACAGCTTGACCTGTAGGTGTTGTTGCCATGTTAAAAAAGTTCTTAGAACGACCAAAACTTGATGTTTTCTCAAATATTGGATCAACACCGAACCTACTGCCGATAGTATCCACAAGTGTCGGTAGGTTTCCTGCGACTGAAGATCGGGAAAACCCAATAGCCGCCGCCTTCATCATACCATCATCAAATAGGTCAACTTCTCTGTCTCCACCTGTACGCTGTATTCCCTGTCGTAAAGCAACACTAAGCATCCCTAGAGAAGTCCCCCAGAATATCTTTTGCCCTGCTTTAATGGTTTCAGACATATCTCCACGATTAGCTGAGATAGCGGCGTTGGTTAATGTATGTCCCATTACCTTAGTAGTGGCATTGATTGTAAATGTCCTGAACTGGTTTAATACCTGTCCCCACCAAGTAGACTGCCATAGTGCCATAGTCGTTGACTCTGGTGACACCATTATATGATTCATTTGCATCTGTAAGGCATCTCCAAAGGCATGGGCTGTTTTATTATCCCACCTGTGTAGTTCAAAATTAATTAAATTACCTCTATCGTCAAATCTAGCAAACTTTTCTATGTTCTTTTTGATTGCGCGATAAGTATCACTTAATTCAAACTCACCCAGATCGTTGAACTTACCAAACCCTGAGTTCTCAAGAACACGATTTGTTACCTTGTTGCTCTGGAATATGCTTGATATAATACCGTCCTTCTCTCTACCCATGAAATGGTCTGCCCACCGTATAGCTAAAGCATTAACACTACCGCGTCGGTTAAGTGTTTCCATAGCACCAAAAGGTATCTGTGTCATTCTTCCGGCAACATCAACCCCTTTCTCAAAGGTGTTCAATGCCCCGTCTTCAAAAATCCGAGTAGCCTTTGACATACCTTTGGTTGAGAAAGCAAAGTCCTCCATACCTACACCGACAATTGTACGCAATTCATTATACAGAGTATCCACATATTTGTCTGGGTCTTTTGAATATAAATCACTAAAGTATTGTTTTGTCTGTCTACCAACCTGTTGCATTGTTGTGGACACACCTGCCTCTACAAAAGTACCTCCGACCTCTGATATAGACGATATCCCTACATGTTGCATTAGTCTAGCAAAGTTATATTTCTTAGTAAGTCGTAGCATATCGTGAGCACCATCATCTGATAGATCATTAAGTCCCACCATACCTCCATGCTTAAAAGACATTAAATCCTGTTCCATTGCCTGTTTAATAAACTTTGTTTTAGAAACTGGGTCCTTAATACCTTTTGCAGCAAGTCTCTTGACTTCTAGTTTAACCGCATCATCAATCCAGTCCTGTAGGCTGTTTAGATTCTTAATGCCATGCTCTGCTGCAGCAATCCTAGCCGACATTCTAGAAATATACTTTTTCTGAGAGTGTACAAAGTTTTGTTCAAACAGGTCTGATAGCTGTCTGCCATCGGGTAGCTGTTGTGTAACGTCTAGCTGTACCCTATTGGCTAAATCGCCTGCGTCGTGTTTGGCTTTCAGAAATTTACGTCTAGCTATTTCATCGGTAATAACACCGCCTTCTATGTCGTCTGCCTTTCTGACAAGCTTCTCAAGTAACTCTATGTAGTCATTGGTTAGTCCCTCGATAACACCTAGATCAGCATTATGTAGTCCATGTGCGAACTTAGATGCTTGGTCTATTAGTTTAGTTCCATCAATGTTTTTAATACCTAGATTCTCAGCGTGTTTCAGCATTGCCGTTGTAATAGTATTTTTTAGATCATCTATATCTACGCCTCTGGCTTCCCTGAAATCCCAATCCCTAGAGAACCAACCATCGGTGGTGTCAAAATCTACACCTTCTACACCGACTTCTTTTGCTCGTATGTTGATACCATTATTTAGTTTATTAATATCGTTATAAAACTTATCAGCAGCATCACCTATTTCATCACCATATTTCGCCCTAAAAGCCAAGCCATCCTTTGTAAGTAATCTCTCCTCAAGAATAGGCTCAACCAGATTTTCATAATCATCTGGAGAGAACATTCCTCTAACTTTACTGTACTTTCCACGCATGGCTTCATATATGTTAGTTCCGTGTGTATGATACATATTCATCAACTCACCACCATATATATTGGCATATTTTTGTTGTGACTCAATCGCTCTGATTTTAGACGTACCGTATCTTCCCATACCATCCGGCGCAAACCAGTTATAGTAAGAAGAGACAAGTTCATTCTCGGAAGAAACCAAATTACCTTTATTAAATAATAATCTACTCACCGGACCGTCTGTATCAGCAAGTGCTTTTAGTTTGTCTGCAAGCTGTAGCTTACCCACAAGAGGTAACTCATCCAGTGTCCTAACAGTATCGGTCCCTGCCATACGTTTAAATATTTCGTTCATATTTAAACGCGTATTTTCAGACATTTCCCTTAGCTGTTCTGCCGCCACTTGTTTATAAGCCTTATCGCCCTCAATGGTAAAATCTGGTCTAATATCTGGGGCATCTAGTCCTAAAAACTTCCTTGCTCTGTCTGGTGTATTAACAAGCTTTGGGTCTATTCCTATTTCTTTTGCAACATCAGTTAGACTAAATTTTGGATTAAGTTTTAAGGCTAGTTTTGGGTGCGTACCTTTTAATAACTGTGTTAATTGATTAGGTAGTGTTTTCTCGAACTTCTGTAACTTCCTTACTGCCCTTTGTTTTTTACCCTTAAGGCTCTTAATCTCTTTCGGGTCAGTTGCTTCTTTTAACTGCTGTGACAAGTCTTCTACACGTTTTGTATAAGATGCTTGTTTTATTTCTAAATCAGTACGTATCTCGTTAGCAACTTTAATTTTCTTTTTTGTTATTCTGTCTGCAAGTTCAATCGCTTTTAAATCACTGACTCTTTTAGATACTTCATCTACTAGCTTCTTTCCCTCGTCAGTAGCAATATTAATAAAACCACCTTCGTTTTTTAGAAGCTGTCGTAAAAGAGCATCAGACTCAGCAGCACCAACAGCAGCACGAAGTCCAACACCTGCGCCAACACCAGTAGCAAACATCACGGGGTCAAATTCATACTCTCTGTCGCTTACTTTCCAGATGATTTCCTGAATACCTTGCTCAGCCATTTCTGCCGTAACAAACCTACCAACCTTAGTAGCAGATAATGCTTTCAGGTGTCTTAGTTTTGTGGCTTGTCCTGCTGAAGCAATCGCAGTACCAAGTGGCATAAATGCAGCACCCTCAACTAACAGGTTCCCAACACTGTTTGCCCCTGAGAACACAGGGTGCTCCTGAGCGTATTTTTCCATCTCTTTCTTACGCTTTAGTTTACCTTGCATAAGGGAAGCTAGTTTAATGAAATCACCACGTGTATTAGCAGAATCTAATAGTTCTTCTATATCTTCAGCTTCTAGACCTTCTGTCATTTCATTATATAATTCTTTGTCCATATCTTTCTCAATATCAAAAGTAGGGTCAATGCCTTTGTCTAAAACAGAGTGTTTAATTGCACCTTGTGTTAAAAACCCAATTGCGTTTCTATCAACAAACTTGTTAACAATATCAGTACCCATTCCTTCAAAAGTTATGTTCTTAATATCGTCTTCAATATTTGTTAAGGGCTTTTGTTCTACTCCACCTAGTTTATCTAAAGGTAAACCCTTAGGATATTCAAAACCTTCTTCAGACTCTTCTGATACTACAGTAGGTTCTTCTTCAAGATCAACACCCTTTTCAGCCACCTTCGGCTCTCTTCGGTTCTTAGGAATGAAATCACCAAAGTCTTCATCTGTTGAAGCGAGTAACGGTGTGTCTTCGTCCATTTCTGGAATAAGTCTTTCCATGTCCTCATTAAGAATGGTATCGATATCCTCTTTTAAACTTTCTGATTCGGGCGTAAGAGTACTAATAACTTTCATTCTTTCTCCAAATGAGAGACCCAGTTTTCTCTTTTTTTTAGACTTACCTTCTTCTTCTTTCTTTTCCCCCTTCACTTTTGTTGTGAACAGTTTGCCCTTCCATGAGAAAGTACTTGCACCACTAGACCGAGCAGTATCAAAAGCCCCTTTAAAGCTCATGCTGTCTAGATCGATAGGTGCTTCTTTGCCTACCTCTCTCCCTGTCGGGACATTAATTGATTCTTCTCTTTTTACTTCTTCCTCTGTGAGCGTGTCTGCGGCTTCTTCAATATCTACCGCATTTCGAGTTATAAAATCTTCTCTTGTGTCTTCGTTGAAGTTCATAATGTCGTTAATGTATTTGTTAACATCAAAGTTTTGAATACCTGCACCATCGACAGGACCGCCCTCCAACATCTCACTTGGGAACGGTTTAAAATCATCACCTGTAGCCCCCTGCATATCTTCAAGTAAGCCCTCAACCGCTTCTACCGTTAAGTGTGCCTTGTTAACACCGTCATCATAAAAACTATGTCCTTTTTTTCTTAGCTTTTTCCCATATTTATATGTCTTCATGTTTGGGAAAGATGCCCACTCCATTGATAAATCTTGCGTAACAGCGTCAATATCTACCTTATTGCCATCAACAAACTTTTTAAGGTTTTTTCTTTTTACAATAAGATATTCAAATAGCTTGTTCTGTGTTGCTTCATCAAATCTAGAATCATCAGTAACAATACCTTTCTTTTTACCCCACCGCACAGCTTCCGCCAATGTACTTGGTATAAGCTGATATCTACCAACAGCAAAATACTCCCTGTTACCGAGTATATTTTTTTTCTGTCCTGCCATAACTTCCTTGATAGATAGTTTGGAAAAATCAATATCATCTAACTCAGACGGTCTGTAGAGTTTATTTTTGCTTTTAAATCTATTATACGAGTTATAGCCTCGATTGGCTTCGCCCTTTGCAATAAAATCCTGTAGCATTTTAACTCTATTCTGTCTGGCTGTCTTTTTAAAAGCAACCATATATTCCTCCGTTATTTATTAAGTTCTTCAGCCTCAGTTCGACGCTTTCGTCTTCTCTGCTTGGCTTCAATTATAATTCGTTCATTGACCGCGCCTAGTATCTCATCAAACTTCTGGGGAGTAACTGACATTACAAGTTTCTTATCCTCACCTTCACCATAATAAAGATTCATTACTCTGTTCTTTTCATAACTAGCATCAGGAGCAAAAGAGATACTTCTGTCGAAATATGTATCACTTGCTAATCCTGTACCAAAATAACCTGCAGCTCTAAACGGTTTAAAGTCTTGATGATTTTGAGCTACTTTAAGGAAATCTCTAACCTTGTATCTCATATAGTCATCTGGTAACACAGCCTCTTCACCATTAGGTGCTTCAACATCTCTATGTCTAGCTGAAAACATTTTCTCTGCAGCTTCACGTGCAACTGCAGGGTCATCTGTGTTCTGCATAGCAAGACTAAAATAATGTGTAAACTGCCTACGTCTATATGCTTGTGAACTATATTCGTCTGTAGTCCAAGATGCATCTTTTACATTTTCAGTTAACCATTTTTTTGTATCGTCATCAGCTAGAAATCCAACAGCTTTAGGTGAAATATAATTACCAAAACTATCTCTGTTTTTCATAACATCGTTATTGAAATTTCTATATGCTTGACTTACATCAGCCTCGTCAATAACACCATCCTCTGCATCGTCTAACAATCTACCAACATAGGTCATTCTTGTTAGTTCCTCAGGAGCATAAACGTCTTCTAGTGAAACAGGTGTTCCTTCTAAAAGAACAGAAACATTCATAAAAGTATTTCTTTTTTGTTTCAAAGCATCTCCGCCACCACTAGGCGGTGTTTTACCATAAAGTTTTAAAACAGGAGGTGCAACACCAAAGTTATTAAAATAAGCTTTTAAAGCCCCATCTTTCTCACTACTATTAATAGCAGCTTCAAGACCCTTAGGTGACAAGTCAGTTATTCCTGTTTCATCCATAAACATTTTATTAGTGAATTGGTCTCTCTGTTTCTTTTTCATTCCTGATCTTTCCATTAATGTAGAATCACCTGCCTTTACTTTACTGTATATTTTCTCATAAGTAACTTGTTCCTCTGAAGCCTCTAGTGCCTGTTCTCTGAGTTTCATAAGTGCTTTAGTATCAGGTTTCTGTTCCTCAGACATAGAATCTAACTGATCTTCAAACCAAGCGTCTACTTGCTCTGGTCCACTAAATCCATTATTATCTATACCTAAATAAACCTGTTCTTCTAATCTATCTAATGAAAGCTGTCTAGTCTCATTGACTTTTGATTGTGTTTGTTTCTCTAACACTTTAACAGCATTATCATAATCAGGAATATCAAAGAACTCTTTCATTTCTGGAGCTTTTAATGTGCCCAATGCTTTAACATCTCTATTAGAAATAGCGTCGTGCATAAATCTTTGAAGTACTCTCAACTTAGCGTTCTGTCTAGTATCTTTAATTGCACCATCAACACCAACGTGTTCATTAACTAGGTCATTAAGATTAGATACAGTTTCATCTATATCTATAGAAGTTCCTGCAATATTTGAAGCTTCATCTACAAACACATCATATCTCTTATTAAGAGTATGTTGTTCATTGATTACATTTTGTTTATCTAGAAATGCACCATTCTTAGCATCTAGTCTTTCTTTAATAAGTCTAAAGTAATTCTTATCTCCAAACTTTTTATCACTTATATACTTCTGAGTAGCTTCATTAGTGATAGTTTCTAATTCCTCAGGGTTATAGTCCTCAAGTTGTTTACCATCATCCTTACTATCAATATAAGTTTTAATATAAGAACCAGAATCTCTTACATCTCCTTTTGCATCTAGATCATGCTCTTGTTGCATAATTGCATAATCAGCTTTATCAGAAGATGTAATTGCCGAAGCAGTACTCTGTGTAATACTAAGTAAATCATTAATTGCTGAAGCTATTCCTGTTTCTTGTTTATTTCTTAATCTTGCTCTAGCATTTACATCAACATCAGGTCCAGAAGGAGCCTTTGATTGTTGTCTTTGCCTTTCAGGTGTTGCCACCTTTTCAAAAAACTTTGACATATTTCCTCCTAATTACCAAAACCTAAAAAGCGAGATACTCTTGCGCCCTTAGCGCCTGAGCTTGCTAGGCTACTTCCAAAGTTAGAAGCTCCTGCATATGCACTCATACCAGTTGCCGCATCTCCTAAGAAGCTACCTTCAACTGCTGTAGTATCTATTGCTTGTGCTTGTGCCGCTGAATCATCCATTGTATGTGAGAATCCTCTTTGTAACGAACCAAGTTCCTGCTCTAGTGCTTTTTTGTTTTCTATTTTATTTTTAACTACAGAGGCATTAAGCTCTGCATCAAGTTCATCTAGCGATTGTCCTGAAATCCCAGAACCTGCAAAAGTAGTATCTACTTTAGATTCTGCATTAATTCTATTTGATTCCATTTGAACTTCTCGTTTTTGTGCCGCTTCCCTAGCTCTTTGTTTATTAGCTACGAAATCATCTGTTGCTCTAGTCCTAGCTCTTTCGAGTTTAGCACGTTGTAATTTAGCATCTGCCGCTTTAGCCCTCATTTGGTCATTACGTGCAGAGTTTGCTGAAATCATAGAGCCGACAGCCATTGCTGCTGCAAACCACATAGTTTCCTCCTTATATGAAAGGACGTAACTATATGTTACGCCCCTTAACTGTTAGTTGTCCTTGCCACTCGGCAGACAATAAATTAAATGGTGTTGAAGAATCAGAAGTAATAGTTATCTTAACCTTATTAGACCTACCATTAATAGGAAAATTAAAATTAATATCAGACACACTTCCTCTACCTAGTAGTGCTCTACCAAGTGGTTGTCCTGTATAAGTAACTATATAATCTTGTCGATCTTCAAAATCTACATTAACTTTAAATACACCAGATTTACTTAGATATAAACGCATCCTTCTTAATAGAAGTTTTGCATAGTTCATAACTACATAACCGTCTTGTCCTTGTGTTCTAGGAATAATCTCACTAAGTTCAATAGTAAGTTCAAAAGGAACACCATAAACTATATCATCCTCATAGAAGACTTCTGTTGTAATCGCGGCTCTTGATATGTTAAAATATCCAGAGGTAACAGATTCATCACCCTTGAAATATCTGTAACCACCAAAGTCCACAAATGTTTGTGCTGAGTTACCTACGACAATAGGTGTCCCATCATTCCATACTAAAGTCACAGTATCTCCAACTACATTCCAGTAGAAAACAGGAGATGACGCATCATAATATGGTCCATCTACAGCACCTAAGTTTATCTGAGTTATCTCAGTAGAATCATATGCTTCAGTTACAGTATCATATGGTTTCCCATATTTATCATTTATACCTTTGAACTCTGTAAAATTCTCAATAAGAGATTTATCTTTTGTCCAACAATCTAAATAAGGTCTCCAACCAATATAAGCCTCTGCTGAAGCTTCTTCAACAACTTGTGGTGTTAAATCATATTTACACACAAATGTTTTAGTAGCGGCTAGTGAATCAGTAGCTGTCATTAAAAGATACAGGTTATTCTCTGAGAAAAAGAAGTGTTCTATATCATAAGGCAGTGTCCACCGGTGCCATGCATTTTGTAATACATCACTACCTTGTGAATACCTGTTCTGAGTATATAAAACCTTTCTATCTTCTTCTACAGTCATAACTGCAAAGTTATCAGCATAACCCATTTTATCTACAGTACCTTCAATGTACGTTGGTATATGCTTAGTTATATTTTTAGCTTCATATGTATTGTTACCTAAAGCTTGATAATTATAAATATTAGAAAATCCATTATTAGTTAATGAAAAATATAAACCATTATCAACTGGTAGGGGCTTCCTGTCCCCCAATGTATATGAACTTACTTCTGACAATCTAGCAGAAGTTAAATCAAAAGATGTGTTAACTAGAAGTACAGATTGAATTGAACCAGTATTAATAAATAATTTACCATCATAGGTAACTACATTATTAATTGCGGCATATCCAATTTTGGAACTATCTAGTTTAATATCTACACGCTCAGATGTAACTGTTTTATTACAAGTTGTTCTAAAGAAAACTGTTGGTTTATCAATAGCACTCATTATAATAGAATCATCTGTTGCTACTCCTAATCTAGAACCGTAAAAGAAAATATCATTAATTGTTCTACCAACAAAAGAAGGATACGGATTAGAATCTGCATCTCCTGCTTTTGATCTTTCCCAACTAGTAGGCTCAATAGTAATTAATTGTGTTTTCTTCAACTTATCTTTATCAATGATATAAGGCATAGTAACACTATCTAACACTCTAGATTCATCTATACCACACTCTTTCCACCCCTGAAAATTACTATCATATCTTAAATAATAGTTAGCACCTTCTGTACTTTCATTACCTACTCTAACTTTAAAACCATCAAGAAATGTTGGTGGTAGTGTAGAGATATCAGTAACTCCATTTTCATTATCAACACTAGCTTTAATAGCTCCTGTGAGGGATGTGATATCAAAGTTATTTGCTACCTTGATATTAGTTATAAAATATGCATAAGGCGTAGTAGAATTCACATGAACAGCATTATTATAAGTTGTTGCTGAAAAATGTGTAGTAGCATTTAGCTGACTCTGAATCTGCCCTGCTACCCAGTTTAATTTAATATTACTTGTTGTTGTTCCTACATTGATTGTTGTAAGTGTTATAGGTGTCTGCGGTGTTCCTGCGGCATCTGTGTACTCAACAGTAACATCGTATGTTTGATTGGACGCTACACCAGTAACCCAAATCATTCCTTCATCTGGAAATTTATCTGTAGAAAACTCACTGCCAAGTGTAGTATTCGGTTGAATAACACTCGGTGTATAATTTACTGTAGAAGTAAATGGAGATTCTCTTCTTATTTGATGCTCTGAAACAGAAAAATCTCCTAACAAACCAACAAAATTACCTACAAAGTAAGTATAAATTCCATTCTTCCATGTTTTATTAGTTGCCGGTGTACTTCCTATCTCGGTTCCTGCCCAGAAAAAGTAATAATAAGATACATATGTACCACTAGAAAAGATTCCATCGGTACTGTTATATACAGACCTTCTCTCTACTTTGAAATCATCGTTATAGAAAAAACTACCATTAGGATTAGGTTCATACACAGTACTACTAAAGCCACCCTGTATCGCTGTAGTTTCTGCAATAGAAACAGTAGGTCCGTTAAAGTCCTCAGGGATAACAGCAAAGGCTAACCTATAAGAACTCTTATTACCTACAGCAGTACATTCTCCAGTTTCGTTTGTAATTGTAGTTGCATTAATTGCATTGGCAACATCTAACGGTGTCATTGTATCATCTACTACTATATCAATAGGTGATTCTACCACAGTAGCTGAAGTCTCAGGATCAGCAACACTTGTTATTGTAAGTGTATATGTTCCTGTGTCCCACACAGTGTCTGTTAGAGTAGTTACGTCATTAGTAATTTTTATATCATAAAAAGTTGATTTCAAATTAGAAGAACCAACTTCTTTTTTCTTATTAAGGATATAAACATAATCCTTATCTTCAATAATCCTAAGATCATTGCCTGAAATATCTTTGAAATAATCAGCGTCAGTAATAGATGCAGTAAGTTCTTCTACATCTGCAGTAAGTGGAACATGAAGTAACGGAGTACCATCATTAGCATTAAGTGCTAACATATACTTTACACCATCAACATCAAATTCAAAACAATGTCGTCCTGACAAATCCTGAGATACTACATTTTTTAATTCAAGTCCATTTCTAATGGTAAGACCTTTAGTAACATCTGAAAAACAGTTTACCTGTTCTTCTAGTTGGTTATCTAATCTAACCGAAGTGGCTTGCTGAGATACCCCGTTGATTAGGTTAGTAACCGAATGGTTTACTAAACTCGACATTGTTACCTCCTCCGGTTTTTATAAGCAATATCATTTGATCTAGTAGAGTTAAAAATATTAATATTTTCATTATCCATGTGTGCTCTATCTATCTCATTTCTTGCGTCTTGTAATTGTTTATCTAAAGAGCCTTTTAAGCTCTGTTCTCCAAAATATTCATCGTTATATTGTACTCTTGCCGCCGCTTGAATAAATTTTCTAGCTACTTGCGGAAGTTCGTCAAACCCTAACATAATAGTAAGATCGGCAGTAACAGTTTCTGTAATAGTAGAAGTCCTATTCTCTCTATCAAAAACAGTTAACCCTCTAGCTACATATTTTGTTTTTACTGGCTCAAAATCCAATAAATTAAAAGGTAGAGTTATTTTATCATTCTCTGTGTTTGGTATAAAGTCAACATCATATTCTGTGTTGAACCAATATTTTTTAGTTTGTAAATCTCTTGAAATATTTTTAATCATTTGTCGGATAATAAAAACAGGTTGATAATTATCCGTAAGTGCCTGTACTGGGTTATCCCCTGCGACAGACAGAACACTGTTAACTACTTCTAGTTCAGTGATAAGCGCGGTTTCAGCCATGCGTCCCTCCTTAAGAAAAAAAGAGGGGCAGCAATAAAGCCACCCCCAAATTATTATACTACGTCAACACTTGATTTAATGTTGATAGAACAAGCGTGGTTAAGGATACCGTAACCAACAGCCATCTTCCCAACAACTAAGTTAGAAAGTCTTTGTGGAATGTAGTCAATTCTAGTTGATACACTCATAAGCTCTAGACAACCTACAGCTTCTTTAGAGAAAAGACAACCACCGACATCACCGATATCCATAACTCCAGAAGGTCCTGTCAAAGCAGGGAAATGTGGAGATTGGTAAACCTTTTTTCCTAAAAGCATAGGCACCTTTCCAGACTGAGCGTTTGGATCATGAACCCAAGTAAGACCAGTTTGAGAAGGGTTGTTTAAAAGCATGAAGTACTGAGCAGGTCTAAAAACAAAACTAGACTCTCCTACAGTGTCCTTTTCAGCCTCCTCTGTTACAGCCGAAACTGCAGCAGCATAAACTCCGGCACCTGTACTGATATCGGCAGAAATCTCAAGAGTAAATCTGTCGTCATCAAATGCGGCAAGACCGGCACTTGATGCAGAAGAAGCATCAACTACAGCACCTGCAGCGATAACCTGAGAAAGTACATCTTCGTCTACTTTCTTAGCAAGAGCACGACCGATTGACTCAGACTGAGCACTTTGTGCATCGTAGTGAGCCATTGCTTTATCAAGATCAGTGATCCAAGCATGTGCAACTGTAAGATCACCAATAAGGATTTCTCTTTCAGTTGTCTTTAAGTTTTGAATTGCTAGTTCAGCACCATCATTGGCTACTGAAGAGGCAGTTGCTTCACCAACAATCGGGAAAGATTCAGATTTACCTGAGTCAATTGATCTGCTTGTGATTAGTGCCTTCATAATGTTTGTGTCCATGAAGTATCTTAGAACGTCTGTAGAGAATTTCTCTGCGAAGTTCGCTCTTTGGTCTGCATTACTTGATGCACCAGTGGTAGTTCCGTTGTTACCACCTAATGGATTATAAGCCATTTAAGTCTCCTTGTGTTAGAACCCTGATAAATTCCTTTTCGCCTCTACTTGAGCACGAAATTCAGGGTCTTGTTTATATTTTAATGTTTGTGTTTCTACAATGTACTCATGTACACTAGAGAATGGTCTACTAGCTTCGTTTGCTGAACCACCACCTTCAATAACTCTATCGGGTGATTTTCCATTTTCAGCTACATACTTAGCCTTTAAACCTTGAACGGCAAGTTTTGCGAGATTCATATTACCTGAAAAAAGAGCTTCATTAAATGCTTCTTGTTCGTCTTTATTCATATGGTTTGCGCCCCACTCTTGCAACTCTTGATAAGATTCTTGTCCACCTACTACACTGAAAATCTCTTGGTCATTTTTTTGTTGAATAGCCCTGTGTCCTTCAACGAGCATATCAATATGTTTACCAAGACCATTTTCATCAATAAGTTTCCTAGTCTCTTCCGAAAGCTCACCGCCTAAAGCCTCATTTACAATATCATCAATAGTAGGTTGACTTTCAGGGGCTGTCTCACTTTCCTCTTTAGCCTGAATTCCCATTGAATCAGTAACCGATGTTTCACTCTGTGTAGTTTCTGCTTGCTCTGTAGATTGAGATTCTACTGGCTGAGTTTCTTCACTTGATACTTCGGTTGTAACTTCTTGTGCTTCACTTGATACGTTACTTGAATCTTCCATTTTATTTTCCTTGTTTCTCGGCTAGTGCCTGTTGATTAGCCGCATTGACCATCGGTCCTGCCGCCTGTTGTTCTAATTGTCTTTGTTGTTCTTGTTGTGCCTCTAGTTCTAATTGTTCTTTAGTTTTAACTAGATCACCAGTGTTGATATCTAATGAATAAGCAGCACGACTTAGAAATTCAGGTACATTCATAAATTGAGTTGCGGCTTCACCTAATAGTGAAGTAGTAAACGCAGCAAATTCTTGAATAGCTCTAAACTCAGTTCCTCTACCTAATGCGGCAGAACCAGTAGTGATTTCTAATTCAATGTTATCTTTAAGAATATCTTTAATTAAACCTTTCTTTACAAGCCTTTTTAAATATAACCTTACCAAAGGCTCTTGTAGAACATTAGCAAGTGTACTATAAATACCACCAAGTGCTACCTCTAATTCTTGTGATACTTTTCGTATTTCTTCTGCGGTAACTCTTTCGGCATTTCTTCTTACTGCTGAATCTAATAGGAAAACTGTAGCTAAGTCTGTTCTTAAAATCTCAGCCTCTTGTTGTGCCATTCCTACATCTAACCTTTTATCAGCTTGTAAGACTGATACATCGTCAGGATTACCTAACAATACATCACCACTCTGTGCTTTCTGAAGTTTTCTAGGTGTCAATACAGCATTAGGTTTAACTAAATAAATCAACCTAGCCGCCTCTGCTGAAGCTTCTAGAATTGCTTTTCTCAAGCCTTCATAAGATTGTAAATCACCAATGAAATCTTCTACATAACTTCTACCATAGTTTTCACCTCTATCTACAAATGGGACAAAAACATAAGGAAGTTCATTCTTCTTATATGAAGCTTCAGTTCCTTTTATTTTAATTCCTTTTATCTCTTGAATAGAATGATATTTATGATCTTCCATCAATAGAATCATTGTATATAAAGTTAATTCTTTTGTTCCGTCTTTTTCTTTATCATCTAACTCAGTCAGTGATTCCTGAACATCTTTAGGTAACTCTAAATAATTTACAGATTCCTTTAAGATAATTTTCATTACTTCACCTGAGCTACTTCTTCTTATACCAAAGTTTCTTAGACTAAATTGTTTTGGTCTACCTTCTTCTGGTACATACAATACAGAACTACCACCAATAACACCTTGTTTTAAAACATCAACAAGTACTGCCCTTAGCTGTGATACCTCCATTTCATTTACAATACCACGTTCTATTTTATACATAGCAGTTTGTAATTGTCCTTCTGAAACACCGGATTGCTCCTGTGCTAATTGGTTTACACCTAATTTAAAGAAGGCTGTAGCCGGTGGAAATAATGATAAAATCATTTTATTAGCTAAGTTATTAACACCTCT
>ERZ1039804.416-NODE-416-length-27646-cov-11.641224_pt1 | contig 27646 bp, 16 predicted proteins | sample MGYA00383089_ERZ1039804 | MGnify/ENA primary metagenome ERZ1039804 (study PRJEB29581, sample SAMEA5548359) | metagenome | biome: marine; feature: coastal; material: water | depth 1 m | study: Short-term variability in the microbial, nano- and picoplankton...
GTAAAACCATTCCTTTTGTTATATATTAAGCTAAGATCAAATGGATTAGTATTAAGTAATTGGCTACCAATAGAAGTGTTAACCTTTAGGCCATTTACTGTTTTTTCTGAATTAGTTAATTCTGCCGTGTTAAAATTAATAGGGAGATTTTCTCTAGTACTCTTTACATAAAAATCAACATTTGATATTTTATATAATTGCAAAATATTTTGTCTTATATATCTTTCTACATCATCATCTAAGGTATCAGTATACCCAAAGCTAAACTCATCCTTTATATATTTTTTAAATTGTTCTTTAATAGGATCGAACAAATATTCAATAAGTCTCTTCTGTATAAATGTATAAAATATAACCGATGTGTTATTTTCTTGAGTCATAAACGTGCCACTTATAAGGCTTGGTTGTTTTATTGCATCTTTTACAAAAGGTGAATGTATAAATGTTTCTAATTCTATCTGCTGCGGTACCTTTAAATACTTAGATCCAAAGAACGACTTCTTCTCTGTCATTGCTTTAGTTCCAATTATAAATTCAATCTGAGTCTTATCTATACTTTTTCTAAAATATGCAGGCTCCCAATTAGATGACCATAAATAAAAATCTCTTTTTGTAATACCAACTTCATTAATTAAAGGATAAAGACTTAAATATGCGCTATTAATAGAAAGCTCTAAAACAGTAGAAGGGTCTTCTTCATTTACTTTATGATAAAATAAATTTTTAATTTGGCCAAAATTTTCAACATCGCTGCTGTTAAATTGGGTGTTTAAATATCTGCATAGCTCCATTACCTTAAATTTATATAACTCGTCAGGTATATTGCCACCAGTCCCTGTTGTTCCAGTACTAGTGCTAAAATCAATATTTAGATAAGGATCCCTAAAGCTAACGATTGGTAATGATGTAGGTTGATAATAACCAGCATGCCTACCTATTGGCGTAATCCTTGGTTTTTTCTGTAATGAAAGGTCATAGCCAATTACATCAGTTAAATTAAATATTGTAGGTTTAGCCGGGTCAGGTAAAACTCCTACATAAATAGATTTTAAAATATCAGCCTGTGCTCTAAGCTCTATGCTAAATGTTTGAGCCATATTTCCATTTTTATCTAATACTCTATTTCCATTTTTATCTATAGTTTCATATACAATATTAGGAGCCCCATCATTCACATTTTTAAATATTGTAGCAAACCCAGCATCAGTCAATCTAGCTGTATAAGTATTAAATCCACCAGCAATAGTTTTATATACACCAGATGCTGAATTTAAATTTGATGGATTTGGGCCACCGGGTGTAAAGGATTGGCCATTCTTTGTTATAGTATTTGCAATAAATTGAGAATCTGATATGACTCTAATCACTTCACTAATTACATATGTATCACCATTAATAACAAAGCTGACATCATTGAATTGGCCATTAGCACCTACTGTGATATCTCTTAAAAATCTTGGAGGGTTACCGTTTTCATCAGGAATACCTTGTACAATATAGGCTCCTATGTTTGGATTTTCTTTAGTAGAACCTAGACTTATTGCACCTTGTAAAGGACCATCTTCATATTCATATTCATTACTATTAAACACAGGCTCACATTCATTGGGTGCTGCATCTGTTACGTAATCGCTTTCATATGAATATAATGTAGTTCTATCTATACTTTGATCACCATTATTAATACACTGATTGTCTAAAGCTAAAAATACAAGCATAACAACAGTTTTCCATTTATCATTTTTAATAAACTTAATTTCTGTTTCAGCTTTAGTAGGAGCATTAGGGATTAACATTACTGAAAACCTATATTCATTAAATAAGCCGTCATTTACATATTTTAATGACCTAGCATTAAAATTAGGTCTAATCTCAGGATTTGCTTTAGTCTTTGCAATTACCCTAACCCCTCTTAAAAACGTTTCAGAAAAATTCTTCTCGTCGCCTCCGCTAAATCTGCCATATCTTAATTGTCTATCAATCAGATTAATCGTGCCTCCTGTCGTAAATTTATCTACTATAAAATAGTCATTAAAATAATCTCTATTTACCTTTTGGAATGTACCTGGTGTATACACATCTCCTGTTGTATTATTTTCTTCAATAGTATCACTAGGTGCAGTATCAATATAACTCCAAGAACTCTTTATAGCATTATTGTCAAAATAATATGGAAATTCACACAAGTAATACCATTCATGTGTAAAACCTTGCGGATCTTGCCCAATCGCATATTTTGATGATGCAAAATTATTTTGGCCAAATGCTTCACTAAGATTTAAACTATACGGTAAATTTCTAACATTTTTACCATCATCTATCCACGACCATTTATTAATATAAGGAATCACCCTAGATGCTACTGCTTGCTGTTTTAAAAAGTTTTCCTCAAGCCTTTTATACTCTGAAGAGATATCACTATCAAATGCACTATCAGGATCAGCGCTATTTAATAATCCTATTAAATTAGCAAAACCACCATCATCATAAAAGTTTCTAATATCCGGGTTTTTGCTAACATTTATATAATATACACCTTTTACTCCTTTTTCATTATATTGCAAATATTCATAACTCAATTCACCTAGTTGACTATACATATCACTATAGAAATCAAAATCAAAATCTCTTATTGGAAATATTGAAAATCTACCAAATGATGGTCTATAATCAGAATACAAAGCAACTTGCCCACTCCTAGTAATTTCTATCTGATCATCGTTTAATGTTATTACAACAAAATTTTCAATATTATTATAACCTATAACATTACCATTATTATTTTTTATAGGCTCTTCTAAATATGGAACCCAACTTTTAATTTCAGCAAACCCATCTTTAGACTGAATATAATTACCTACACTAAATCTTTCTTGGTCACCATTAGCAACTTTAAGCAAAGCACCAACTAAGTCATTACCACCAGTGAAATTATTTTTAGTTTTTATTAATGAGGTTGCGGGGTATGTATCAATACTATCTACCATTAAGGGGTATTCTGAATACCCTAGCTCAAAATTAAGCCTATTAAATCTACCTCCACTAAACCTAGATTCTAAATAAACTATATCATTATTATAAGTTGCTTTAAAAAATCTTTTTTCTACAGATATTCCATTATTTATAGCTGATGTGATAGCAATTGCTATTTCATTAAGTGTACCTGTAGGATTAAAGAATTGGCCATTACTTTTACCAGGTATTGGTGATGCTATTGAACTAGCTGCAATTTGCCCTGTTACTTCTATACCATCATATAAAGTAATAGTAAACCCATCTGTAATTTCATCTTTAATTTTAAAATAGCAAGTAGCTTTACCTCTCTTATTTATTATTTCTGCATTGGCATATGTATCAGGTTGTTTAAACCCTGCAAGTTTTGATATATCAATTTTAGTATCAAATAGCCTTATTTGATTTTCTCCCCATTGTGATCCTTTCTTAATAGTATGAAAACTGTTATCTTTATCCTTTACATAAAAAATAGACTCTACTTCGTTTACTCTACTAGGTGTTGGGAGGCCGGTAATTGTTGTTGTTTTGGTAGGGTCTAAATATATTAATACGCCATTTTCATTAGCCATTTCAAATGGTGTATTAAGCTGTTCTGATACTTCAGTTATAGTATTAATCTTAGGTAATTGAGTTTTCTCTGTGTTTTTATAAAACCCTTCACCAGATATATCAAACAAACCTTCCTCTACTTCGTTAACATATAAACCGAAATATCTGTTTACAGAATAGTCAGCAGCATAAACATCAGAGAATAAAAACTCCATGTTAATTAAATTAGCCAATAGAACATTGTTTCTTTCAAACCCTTCGGTAAAAAAGTATTCATTATTTATGATTGTAGTATCTTGTGTAACTAAACTATCATAAGAAAAACTACCAGACTGAGTAAACCCACCTTTAGTGTAATTAATACCTGCCCACTGTATAGGCTCGTCCTTTCTCCAGGAAATGTTAAGCGGCGATTTTGGAAAATTTTCTTGGTTTCTATAATTTCTTAAGTAAGATCCTAATAAACTATTGCTTGATAAATCAAATGTTTTTATTGCAGTACAATTCTCTAAAACATTTTTTGTAAATTCTCTAGACGTTTGTGCATCTAAATAATTATTATTTTGTAAAGATTCATTTATATTATTAACTGCAGCAGGATTGTCTATTCTAAAAATTACAAAATTATTAGGGATTTGCGAATTTAACCAAATTGGTGAAAGTATACCTAGATCTTCGGAATATGAATTAGATGAAACTGATCTAGTACCTGCAGAGTAAAACATTTCAAATTGATTCCGGTATTCTGACAATACTGATATGTCTCGATATTCTTGAAATACTTCATACGCTAAATTAGCAGGAAATTTTCCACCCTGGAAAAATCGCCAAACATCTCTATCATAAGTATTATTCCCACTTACTTTAAACGCCTTAAATGTAGAGGATGCCAATTCAGTGTTAGCACTAAATGATTCTAAATACAAACTATCACCGTTACTAACAAGCTTAACATTACCAGTTAATTTAGGATTAGTTCTAACTACACTATACGATGCTTTGTCAAAAAGGTTTTCCATTAATTCAATTTTCACTTTTTTTATTTATTCACCAGGTGGTAGTGAAAATTGAGTACTTAATTAGTAGCATCACTAGAGCCTTCTTGCGCAAATCCTTTATTGACCCCACCGCTACTAACATTGCCTCTAACAATCTGATTTACCCTAGTCGCAGTTACACTTGGGCTAAGTTTAGCTAATACTTTTTCTAGATCATTTAAACCTTTAGTTACTGTTTTTGATGGAAATACATCTATGTTAAGATTATCAGACCTATATTTTGAAAATACTTCAATGTCATATTGGTAAACATCCTGATTATTAGGATATACATCAAATCCAATTTTTTTAGAGTAAGTAACATTAACCGTAGATCCTGTTGAATCCCCTGCAATATTTCCTATCCCACCATCAGAGCCTGAGCCAGTACCAAAGTAATCAGTCATTCTATACTGAAACACTACTGGTATATTTACTGAATTCTGCTGGCCAAATTGTATTACTGCGGAAGATTGTACAGAATCCCCAAATACTTGTAAGCCTTGATGATCATCAGCAGACATAAATAAATAAGAACCACACGATTTTTTACCTAGAGTATATTGGTCAAATGTATCAAACGAAGTTTTTATATTTCTCTCATACCCTTTTCCGCTATTGACTACTGTAGGTGATATAGATAAAGTAGGTATAAAAATAATACTAGGGCTAGCTTCTAAGAATTGCAAACTATCCCATTGTACTGATAAAAATGGAGGAGCTGTAGCAAGCGCATTAAGACTTATTGTATTTTCATTTAAATACATTGCTTGTTGTTTACCGTATTTTTGATCAGACTGCAGAGGTATAAACTTAGACTGCCTAAATAAAATCCTAGCAGTACCATTTCCACTGTTTGTACAATTAGATTGAGGAAGCAAAGGTGGCGGAGGATCAACAGGCTTTCCTCCATTATCTCCGGCGATACCTAATGTAACAGTATCTCCTGTTGCTTGAATGTATGCTTGTCTATAAGTTTCAAAGTTTTGTATATATGGGTGTGTAATTTGTATCTCTAGTGTATCATCAATTCCTAGGTTGTCATACACCGCAACAGTAGTAGGTAATCCAGTACTTAGATCAAAACCACCACCCCAAATAAAATGAGAAGGATCGTTAGCAGTGGATAATGCAGATCTACCATAAAAGTTTTCAGCAGTATCTAAATTAAAAGTATACTCCCCACCTGGGTTTATGTAACTATAAAAATTATCCTCAGATGAAACGTCACTAAATCTACTACTTATAAATTGATTTTTGTTTTGTGTAGATTGATATGGTGCAATTGAAGTTGTTTGGCCATAGCTCCAGCCAGTATCAACCGTCGGATTCGTTAAAAGGATTGGTGCTAAATCATATTTCCTAACGGTGTTATAATCAGAATCGTCTGCGGTATATGTTGCTCTGCCGTTACTTTGATTTAATTGGCTATTATCTAACCATGAATAAGTAGCAGGCAATATAGTAGAACCTGAAGTAACATCACCTATTGAATATCCAGGGTTTTCAGATTGCTTAACCATCCTCTGTCGGTTACCAGCTATTCTTGATACTAACCTAAGACCAGTCTGTTCTCGGTTTGCTAAATTAATAAAGAAAGTTTTAGATACAATAGCTCCTCTAGGATCGTCCAAATTAGAAACTTCTTGTGAGTAAAAACCAGCAAAAACTTTAGTAACTGAATTTCTATTTAAATTAGTAACATTACCTTGATCGTCAATTAATGTTACTACTAATTCCCCTTGTGCATTTCTTAGTATTTCTGAAAACTCATCTAATCTAGCCTGCATTTCATTTAGTTTACTAAATAAATCAATAGGAGTTTGATTTTCCGATAAAAATCCAGATGCAATAACTGGAGCAGAGTGAGCAAAATAAGTTTCGTTTGCAACAAATGAACTACTTAAATGTTCGTCTATACCTTTTGCATTTAAATCTTGCTCTAATGAAACTTTGGCTAAGTCTTGTTGGTTCTGATTAATAATAGCCTCTACTGCATTATCAGAACTAAGATCGGCAGGAAACGAAATTATCACAGGATCAGACCATGGGCCCTCTAATGGATTAGATGGCCAGCCTGCTTCACTAATTGATTTTACTTGTACTTCTACCTTTTCACCCTTTCTTATCGGTATGTCTAATTGATTAATATTAACTGACTCTGCATTATTAGCATCTATCTCTACCCATTCATAAACCTCAGTCACAGGGTTTTTTATTCTTGGTCTTAGCGTACTTTCAATAATAATATAATTTGAAAATGCACCTTCGCTTTTTCCACTACCATCATTAAAGCTAAACTGATCGACTGGGTTTGCAGCACCATCATCTGAAAGATAACGGTATCTTATTTTAAATTTAATTATAGCCTGTGATCCAGTTGCAGGAGTTGACTTTTCTTCTGGCATTGCCCAAAACCCTCTTGCTCTATATTTAGGAGAAATGCTTGAAACTGAATTGTCTTTAGCATTAGCATTAATTTCTTTTACTACTGATGAATATAATTCAGCCTGTGAAGATCTCTCTGTTATTGTTCCTTGTAAAGCATTTATATCAGCGTCACGCTCAACTTCAGTAGAGTAATTGGTAGTTTGTATTTTAGTTCTATTTTGCTTAATAGATCCATCTAATTCTTTTAGTGTAGATTCAATAGTATTTTTTTGACTGCTTAAATCAGTTAATTGTATAATCGCAGGTGATTCACTAACTTGCTGATTAATTATTTTAACTTTAAAATCTTCTACATTTACTGTTGGTGAATTAGGTATGAGCCCTTCTCTCGTTGTTGGTATTTTATCATCAGCAAACGAAAGTAACATTGAACCAAAGTCAATTGCACTCTGTTGATAATATTCAGATAAAGTTTGCTCTGCACCATTAGAGTTTATAGTAGTCAATGTATTTGTATAAAATGCACTCCCTGGAGACCAATTTACAGAAGGTATTTTTGAATCAGGGTCTATAGGCTTAACAAATGTTACACATCTTTCATTAAACCCAACAGTAACATCAACTTGTATATTATCTTCTAATGACGATGATATCTTTAAAATATCTGCACCTATTCTTATAGGATCAGATCCTTCGACCAATTCCAAAATAACTGTATTGGTACTTGAATCTAATTTTATTATTCTATACCGTGTATTTATAGGATTGCTAATAACCTCTAAACTATCACCTACTGATAACTGAACAGTGTCATCAAAATCGGCCTCTGAGTCAGTATAAAATATTTTATTTAGTTTATATTGTTTTCTTTGTGAAGTAACACTGACACCGTTTATTTCCTCTGTAACAGTAGCATCTGATATTCTCAGTACGCTAAAGTTTCCAGTATATCTTTTTATTCTAGGTGGTAGATCTACTACTGCTTCATCTAATACATATGAAATATTTCTCTCAACAATTTGCTGTAAGAAATCATTATAACTTATATCTGCTCTACCTTCAAAATTATCAACAAAGTAATTAACTTTAGTTTGAGTATTAGTATTTAGAATATATCTCTGAATTATTGCTCTTTCTGTATCAATAGGAACTTGCCCTGTCAAATCAAAAGATACATAAAGAAGTGGGTTGATTAATTCTTCAAAAAACCAATTAGGTTTAATGTTAAAGTTTTCAACAGAATTTATAGAATTTAAATCTTGCGCCTCAGTAGGGAGTTTTGCTAATACTAATTTTCTAAATGTACCATCGGCTAGCCTAATAGAACTATCACTACCATTTAAGTTTGTAATAGTATCAATATTAGTTTGTAGTCTATCAACAGAATTTTTAAGAAAGCCAAAACTAGGAATAGTAACTCTAGAATTTGTACCGTTATTATTTTGGATATTTATTGTAACCGACTCATTACTAGAAGTTATGGCCTGGTTAACCTTTTCAAAACTTTCTAAAGAATTATTAAAAAGTCTAAGAAGTTCAGGTAAAAGTGTTGATATTGAATTATTTTCAGCCATCTATTTGTATTCTTTCTTTTATTATTTATTTAATTATATCATATGCAAAATCTAACACACCTTGCTCAGTACATATAAATTCAATAATAGGATTTTTAGATATATCAGCATTAGTAATTACGCCCATAGATATACCATAAGAACCTGCACCTAACCTATCTGTTGCATCAGTCCAAATTCTAATGCTCCTAGAGCCTATATTTAACTCATTATTAAATACTAGTCTTAAAACCTGCCCAGTTTTCCATTGTATATTAGTATCATTAATATAAATATTTAAGTCCCCTCCAGCCTCATTAACCGTATCTAGTCTTAACATATTAGTATAAGTTCTTAATGAAGTAAACACTTGGGGTATTGCTTGATTTAAGTTTAGTGGACTAGTTGTTGTTATTTGTACCTCATCGGTATTAAAAGGTACATTAAAATTATATTCTTGTGAATCTAATGAAATAGTAATTATATTAGGTGTATTAGTATCTACTGTAATACCTGTACCTTGTCTAACTACATCCGTATTATATTGTAACGAAATTGGTACGTTGCCTTGGGCCAGTCCTTGTATCTCATCTGAATTTTTTGCAATAAGATCAAGTAATACTGTACCATTTGCAAATGCAAGATTTGCATTATCAAGTTGATTTTGTACACTAGTGATTTGTGCTTGTAAGGAAGTCACATTAGCAACATTAGTTATTTGATTTTCTAATGACTGAACCTTTTGATCTAAGCTAGATATTTCTAGTTGCTGAGTCTGGAATATTTTGGCAGATTCTTGTAATTGTGCAGTTGCTTCACTAAAGAGCTGCATTGAAAACGTATTATAATCATTAACTATTGTATCAATTCCTGAAGTTCCAGGTGAAGCATCAAAACGTAAATTAATTTTAAACCCGTAACTGTTTCCGTTTTGGCCTGTTATTTTATTAGGTTTATATTTAGGATATCTTTGTATAAAACCACCATCAGTTGTCGGGGTAATATTATCTACAAGTAAAATACCATAAAGATTAGTAACAGTATTTTCAGAATTGCTAGTGTCTACCATATCATAGTAAACTAATACCGCATTAAATTCAAAGGTATTAGATAGATCAGTTCCATTAAATTGTGAAATGGTAGAAATGCTAGGATCGGTTATAATTTGCTCATAATCATTTGGCGTAAAATCAACACTAATTCCATCTAATTCAGATCTCAAATAAGTTACACCAGCAAAATTTGGTGGGTTACCATAATCTGCAGGATATTTTCTTATAGGTACACTAGCAGAATTTGTAAATGTAGTAGGTTCAGTAAAGTAAGAATCTACTGATGTTGGTGGCGTAGGTTCATTCATCCAGTTTGCATTAGGGTCTGTATAACCACCTGGCCCTCCACCACCTAAAGGCTGATCATAATCATAGAAAGCTTGAATATTTAATCCTTGTGGGTGTATAGTATTAATACCCCGGCCTAAAATATATTCATCTTTACCTTGTATTCTTAAACTTGGTTGATAATTAGCATCTGAAATAGAATCAAATAAAATAGTTGGAGTACCGCCTACTTCAGTAGGTACATTAATATAAAGTTCTGTGTAAGCTTCTCCTGCTTTATCTACATTATTTACAATATCAATGTCGCCAACATATTGCACAACTCTTCTATATTGAGTGCTACCAGTTAATACAGTATCCTCTTCTACAAATAGTGGCCTAGAAACACCAGGATTTTTTTCTAGGTTAGTAGCAGGCCTAAATCTCATTGAACCTGTCTCTTTCATCCATTTAAAGAATACTCGCTCTGCAACAGTTCTCTGTGTTGTATTATCATAAGAAGTATCACTAATTATTAACTCTTCTAAGTTCAGTGCATAATTCTGAAGACTCTGTGTAAAGTTAACATTAGGATCTGCTGCATTTCCACCACTAGCAATCATACCATCAATAGTATCAAACTGCATGTAATTCTGATTTGAGCCAAAACCTGGATAAGGAAGACCATCAAAGTCTGGAATATTTAAAAGCACAAACTTAGAAAAGACCAATTTAAGCTGGTCATTATTAAGAGTCTTTGAAAGATCTCTCGCAGAAGAAGAGAAAGTATAAAATGTACCCCCATCAGCCTGCGGCGTTTTAATTAAAGGCGTAGTTGCCATGTATCGTTTTTCTTTTTATTAATCGACTATTGTATACTCAGATCCACTAACCAAGAACCAATTTCCGTTTCCTGCTCCATCATCAACACATAATAAGTGAGCAGTTTGACCTATTCCAGTTAAATTAATTTTAGTAGGGGTAGATGCGGTAGCTGTAATGGGTAGTACTAATGATGCTGTTGGACTAGCAATACTAATTACACCAGTTTGTGCTTCTGAATAAACAAAAAATATTTCTTGCCCAATAGAACCATCATATACCTGGAGTGTAAGTGTTGTTCCTAATGAATTACCAACTCTATATATGCTCGAACCAGGTATTGTTCCAGTACCACCTACATTAATTGAAGTATTACCACCAGCAGTAGTATCGTTTAAGGTGGTTACATTTACATCATTTCTAAATAACCCACTTCCGTTAAGGTTAAGATTACCAGTCATGTTGACATTAGTTCGAATATCAAATGTGGAAGCATTAATATCCAATAATATGGTGCTTAAACCAACTCTTAACGCCTCGGTCTGAAGATTATTAAGATTAAGAATTGTTCCTGCCGTTGGATTAATATAAACCTCCATTGCATTTATTTCACTTGTTAAAATATTGAAGTTATCATTCAATACTAACCTCGAGCCTGATAGTGAATCTGTTCCTAACAGCTCTGTTACTGATATAGCCATGTTTTAATTTTATTTTTCATTAGTTATTTTATTACTAGGATATTTCTACCCTTTTTATATTTATTCCCATTCGTATCTGTAAGTTCAAGAGTGATCTCATATTTACCAGTCTCTTTAAATAGATATGTTAAGTATTTACTCTCAAAATATATATCAGCTATCTTAGAGTTAGTTGTATTCTTAATAACCCATCTTGGTTTAGCCTTACCTGGAATCTTACATTTATCATACACAAACATAAGCCAAGTCATTTTTGGTAATGTCTTACCGTTATTTATAAACTTAGCAGTATTCCATGTTGGGTTACTTGCTTTACTTAAGCCTTTCCTATAAATTAAACTAGGACAACCTGTGGAGCCTGTCGAGAACGGTTCACCAGTTACTCCGGTTGATGGGCATACTCTATCACCATCAGCATGTACAATATCAATATACACCCAATCACCATGTACTCCAAAATACCTACATACTGCCTGTACAAATTTTTGATTACTACTCGCATCATAAACTACATTATAAACATACTTATTAATAATTCTATTTGTACTAGTGTTTAATCCTACTGCTGCTTCTGCTAATGTAGTAGTATTTAAATCAAAATAGTGCTCAGCGGTTTCACCATTAACATCGGTTATCTTAAGATAAGTTCCTGGTTCAACTTCTTTAAATTGGAAAAACGCAGGTGTATCACCAGTTGTGCTAGTCATATCCCACCATAAGTGATAAGTATCGTTCCACCCACCTGTATTTAAATTGTCCCATCTATAAGGTCCTGAAAAACTAGCCTTACCATTATCTTGGTAATTCAATAATTGAAAATCTGGGGATGTACCTAATCCAAAATTATTTAAAATTGCATTTACTCTATCAAGAGATTCATATAAGCTTGGTGTTTCTTGGTCCCATGTTACAGAAGGCTCTATAGGTAAATCCCATAATGAACCATAATCATTCCATAAATATTTACCTTCACTAGACCAAGTATAATCAGCCTTCCTTGCTTGATACCAACCAGAGTATTCTACTTCTCTACTTTCAACACAAATAAAATCAGTTTTAACGTTTGATGATATATTATTATATAGATCAAATAATTTCATCTCTACACTATAGTTCCCAACATAAGGTAATATTAATGGTAATTTATTATATTGTGAAAGAGGGCCCCTATATACTTTATAGTATTCAGGAGATATATCACTAGCGTCTTTGTAAATAGTCCATTCAATTTCTTCAAAGTTTCCTTTTTCTATACCATCCCATGTAAATAAAGTCTCACCGGGTAATTGATTAAATAGTAAGTTTGAACCATATATAGATTCGCATGTAACTTTTAGCTTATTTAGGTTCTGACCAAAAAGCCTAATAACATCACCAGTAGCTACAGTGACTTTAGATATATCAAAATACACCCACGGTTCAGTAAACGAATTCTTTAGTGCAATTAATTGATTATATAAAGCATCTCTAACTTCTGTATCAGTATCTCCGGCTTGTGCAGTGTAAGTAGCACCGGTGTTAGTACCAGGATCATTAACAGTAAAGACATCTCCGATTGCAACACCTTGTGGGTCAATGTCAAATGTAAAAAATGTATTTGCATTATTTAATTGATTCCATGTTGAATCTACATTATCCCATGTTATATTATTAAATGAATTGTTTTCTAAAATCGTCATGGCACCAACAGGTATTCCAGGTTTGTCTGGTAAATAATATGAAGACTTTCCATCTGGCCAAGCACCAATTCTACTAAGATTAGGAGCATACCTCGTAAAGTAAGCAAGGAACGCATCTGCTAATCCAGATATAGTAGTATTATTACCATCATAAGGTAAACCGAATACCCCGTTAAGATCTGGGCCTATTGGTGCAGGTGGATAAACTTCATCAGCAGAAATTGGTCCTAAAACTAAACTTCTACTAATAGTGTTATTACTTATTGGTGATATGTATGAATTACAAAAATTAAGTATTGCTTCATCAATTATAGCCTCAGATTGTATACAGAATGAACCAAATGACCTAAGATCATCCATGTAGATACAATCATCAGTAGACAATTTAAAATCAGTATCTATACCTGCAACTATTTCATCTTTTTTATTTCTACTATTTGTATTTACTATTTCAAGTAATCCAAAGAAATCTGCTTCCCCTGTTATATCTTTTATTCTAGCATTAAGAGGTAAGAATTCCGCCTCCAATTTTTTCTTTAATCCAAATAACTTAATTAAAATTTCTTCAATAGTAAAATCATAAACCTCCTCTGTTACAGGTAAATCTTCATCAGTAAATTTATCAGGTACAATTTCATTAATTTTATACACTAAACTAAATAAACTCGTTTTTCTAAATCTCTTATTAGGTAATGTAATTTCTTTATCATTTAATTGGACAATAGGATCAAGTATCGAAATAGCATTACTTTGTATATACTTACCAAACATTGGAGAATTTGCATCTACATTTCTCCAAAACTCTTTAACCTTTAATGTATCATAACCAAAGAATTTTATTGCATTTATTAAACCTTTGTAAGAACCAATAAAAGGATAGATATTATATCCTTCCATCATTATTTCCTTTCTCTTTAAATTTACTTCTTCAAAGTTAGGTAATATCTCTTTTATATTAGTATCTCTAAATACACTGCTATCAGACTCTAAAATATTATAGCCCATATTTTGAGTCATAATTCTTAATCTCTCATCCTCACCAACAGTTTCACCCCACACTAATATTTCAGCAATAACATTACCAGTACAATCATCTTTAATTAATAATGTTCGCTTAAATGTATTTTCTGTTTCTGACCTAATTGCAATGTTAACTTGTAATGCCTCGGATTCAATAACATCAGTAATGGTATACCCGTCTGGGTTAATAGTTTCATTAGGATCTGATCCTAGTGGTATTTCTAATTCAGTTATTACTTGTAGTGGCGGCCCATCAGGTTCTACTTCCAAAGATGTCTGAGTACCTGAATTAAAATTCATGTTAAACTGAAATAAAAATATTTCAGTAGGATCAGATGTTTGCCATTCTGCATTCCAATTACAGACTCCATTCGTAGATCCAGTTGTTCCAGCCGCAGCCTCTATACCATGAGGAAATCCAAACTTTTTTGTATTAGTATTTTTATCAATGAATTCCTCTAATATAAATAACTGCCCAACTTCAAATAGGCCTATAGAAACCTCAGGTAAGTAAATACTACCTGACCATTTATCAGAAGAATAATCATAATCAAAATTATAATACTTACCGTTCTTGTCAAAGAAATTTAAATGTTGCCAATTATTAACCATCTTAGTTTATTTTTTGATAATCTTTAGGCACCCCAAAGTTGTAAAATATTCTTAAATATTTTACTCTATTAATCCAAAAAGTCATGATAGGTTTTAAATATAATTCAATAAAACTACCAAGCCTTACATTTCTAAACATATAATTAGAAAAAGAATTCTTCATTAAATTTTCGTTATAATCATTACCTAAATTTTTAAGCTTCCAGCCATCCTCATAAGTAGCTTTATAGATACTAGGCATTCCAGTTCTTCTCTCCGTAAATTTATTCATATTACTTTCCCTGTAGTGTTTTTAATGTAGGACTATCTTTTAGCCTACCAGTATTTGTACTTCTTGAATTACCTGATGTTGCAATTGTAGTTCCTCTACTTCTCTTAAGATCATTAAACTTGGTTTGCTGAGTTTTATTGTATAGATTGTTTGGTATTGTTCCTTTAAAGAATATATTAAGAGAACTTACAGTATTCTTATTAGGAATTGCTTCATAAAAAGTTTCGTTTCTATCATCCCAGCCACCTCTTATGATTGCTAACTCCTCTGGGCCAATTACAACATCACCAAATTCATCTAAGCCTAATTGAGGATCTTCGTCTACCTTAAGTTCCACTTTTTTAGTTTCTATTAAAACTCTTTGATCTGTCACTGGGTCTGTTCCATATACAGGCACTTCATAAAATCCATCCGCTATAGCTTTTTCATTTTCTTCAGAAATAAAGAATACATTTACAGAATCTATACCATCTACATTTTCAACAATTGAAATAATATCTGATCTTGGAATTCTATCTCTTCTGTTAACGTATATAAAATATGTACTTAGTTGCTCTCTTATTTCTGCATGTATTGCATCTTTATCAAATCCTTCAACATATCTTATGACAATATTTAATGCATATCTTTTAATTACAGGATCATTAATTCTAACTTCAGCTGTGACGAGTTGTCTTCCACTTTTATTTAATATATCATATACCATTTCCTTTTCATCAGCAGTCATTGTAAATTCATTAACACCTATACTAAAATAATCTAAATCGCTTGTTATCTTCTTTGCAATATCAGGAATAAGAAATAAGTATATAACATTATCATCATCTAAATACTTATCGTCTTTTGTATTGTAAGCATCAATAAAAGAAAAATAATCGTACTTACTCAAATAATAAATATAATTATTAGGATTAGCTAATACAAATGAATTACTTTGGTATGGCGCAATTAATCTAGTAAATGAAGGGTCTTCACTATCAGAACCAAACATTGGGTTTCTTACAATATTTAATGATAATACTTGATCTAAATCTACGTCTTGCCCAGTAGGATCGGTTCCTATATCGATAAACTTAATGTCTAGATTATTGCCTCCTATATTTCCACCAGTTCCTCTAGTCTTAACATAAGTAACTTTAATTATAGAACCTAACGCAGGTGGCTGGCCAAATTGATTATTTCCAAAAAAACAAGTTATCCCACCATTCACACCAGTTTTTACCATCACCGCTTCTTCTCCATTATTCATATCATACAGAGAATCTACATTCTTCCATAATTTACCATCAACATGGATATCAACCATATATTGATCTGTTGGTTCCTTGGTTGTTAAATTATAACTCTGCAAAGGCGTACCAGTACCAGTAAATGTTTGGTCTTCGCGCTTTCCTTGTATTAATTCCACATTCACAAACTGTCTCGTGGATTTTTCCAACCTTATATAGTCACTATCAAATTTTATAAAATACTGTAATCCATTTTGGGCTACTTCTACAGCAGAGTGATTTAGTATTTGTACATAATCGCCTTCCACCAAACTTGAAGCTGATGTATTTAATCTTAATCCAATTATTCCTTTCGCGGACAATCCTCTACTAGGATCATGGCCTGTTAATCTTGATAGCCCATAGATTGATTCAATATTTCTTGCTCTACTAATATTTAATTCTGTTGCAACAGATTCAATATAAAATAAAATAAGCTCGCCTAAATTCGCAACAACAGTAAGTATCTGTCCAAATGGTGATGCAGGTGTAAACACTTCACCAGACTGGTCATATTGGCGCTGTAAGTATTGAAACGCATCAAAGAATAGCTCGGTGGCCTTAATTCTCGTTTTACTAAAAAATGACATTAATTATTTTATTTTTAAAACAAAGCCCCTATGACTCTTTGCTCATTTATGTAAATATCTACTAAACAGCCATTTCTTTCTACTACGCTATAGAATTGTACTCTTACATCTATACCAAATTGGCTACTACTACTATTTAAACAATATGTTTGGATCTGGCTACTAATTTTTTTAGCAATAACAGATTCATTTAAAACTAGAGAAAATATAAGATCATCTAAATTACACCCCATATTAGGAGAACCTAGTACATCACCTTGCCTTGTAAACAAACAATTCTCTATCTTAAGAATGAGCTGTTGTAATTGATCTGTCACCTCAATTATATTATCATTGTACTTTGGTGCATCTACCTCCCTGCTGTATATTTCCTTTATCATTGAGAATATTGTTTTATTATATATTCTCCAAATTTTTTGAGGGTCTTAGATTATATTTTACCCAGTAAAAAAGTAATCAACACCTTCATCATTTTTTATTTCTTCAACCACTCTATCTACTTCTTCCCTACCTTCACCAGAGATTAAATCGTAGTTAATGGTAATATTACCAGGTAAATTAAATTGAAATGTACCTACAATTCTAGCCAATTGGATTTTAGCCATACCGCAGCAATATCTTATAAATGCCTCATCTTGAAAAAGGTCACAATCAGGAATAGTATTATAAACTTGAAATACACACGCTCCTCTTTTAGGTAACTCTCCCATAAATCTAAATTTCTTAGTTAGCCTATTATAGTTATAAGATATTTGGGCCTGCAAAACTTGTCTTGCTGTATCTATAAACTTTGAATTAATTACATAATACATTAAATCCTCAGAGCCAATACCTGCACCATATACATCAGAGTATATAAATTTGTCTAAGGAAAAATCTACATCACCAGCCGAAAATGAATTATCACCAAAGCCACCATCTTCACCAGAAAATCCATTTAATTGGAATACATTATTAACAGCCCAAACAGTAGAAGGCATTTTTACAACACCTCTAGAATTATTAACATCACTTTCAGTTAATGTATTTCCACCATCGTTATGACTGATGCCTTGCTTAAATGCAGATTCACCCCATGCACTAGCAGGTAATGCAATAAACATTTCTTCAACACTATCTTCATATATTTTATAGAAATAATCTTTTGCTCTACTAATGATATGAGCAAGCTCCTTTTTAGGTACAGTAAAAGGTATCTGACAACCTACTGTTAAGTCGTCGTTAATTTCCTTTATAAGAGCATCCAAACATTCTTGTGAATCTGGGTTACACCAACTTTTATTCCTAGCCATATCTTTACTTAATTTTTTCTATTTCTATTACTTCAGTATTATCACTAAATCGTGCAAGCTCGGTTGCTCTACCTTGTCTGAAAATACCTCCAACCATTTCTCCGCTAAATACTCCTCTTTTTCCAAATACGTAACTATTCTCACAGATTACATTTCTACTAACATATGATTCTTTTATCTTACAGTCTTCTGCTATAGTAGCGCCAAATAGATTAGATTCAAATACCGATGCATTTTTTAGATCACAACCAAAGATATCACAATTAATTATATTACCTTGGATAACAGAATCTACAATATCAACACCGCTTATCTCAAAGCATCTCATTAGTTTAGCGTCTTTAATTTGTATTTTACCAGTATCAGCATCATAATTAATTAAACCTTCATTCATATCAGCCTTAGTAATTAAATCAAAAATCTTTTCTCTAATTTTAGGATAATACATTTCAACAATCTGATCATATGTTTTAAGATCAATCATTAAATGAATATTTGGAAATTTTTCTTTAAATGATGAATAGGTTCTGTAAGATTCTATAACAGTTTTATGCTTTTCTAAAATCTTATCTAAAACCTTTATGTCAGATTCACTATATTGAGGATTAACTAAAGTTTCATATAATGAAGTAATAAAATGTTCGGTTAGTGAGAGTATGGTAGAATATCTATTTTCATAATCTTTTCCACCTAAGTATCTAAATTCAATATAACCTTTAGGTACTTTGCTAAAATTAATACCATAATATTTTTCTTTGACAAGCATATAGTTCTTCCACAGATTTTGTCCCGGTGACGATTGTGTCATACCGCTCAGGGGCACAATAAATTTTATGGATTTTGCATAAACAGAATCTTTTCTATTAGGGAAAGCTTCATATACTTTATTTTCATCAAAGTTAAGTACAAATTTACCTACATCTAATTTAGACATATTAACAATAGGCCCTAGCTTCTTGCCATCAAATGCAATATTAATGTGGATAGAACATCTTTCATTAGTCTTACCATTTTCTCTAATCCATTTTAAAGTTTTAGCCATAACTAATTTAGCTTCAACGAAAGGTAATGGGCCAGTTACTAATTCAATCATCCCAGTACCACCGGAATTATCTGGTTCTAACTTAAAAGTATTATCAGTAGGGGTAAAGTCACTGTGCGTTTTTTCCTCTACTCTGATTGTCTTGTTTAATGTTTGCGCTAAGCCATCTTTTGTAGCACCAAGGTTTTCATTTGAAAAGAATTCAAATTCAAAACCTATTTTTGAAGAATGTATAGCATTAAGTTGTTCGTTAGAATACATATTTATCCTGATTTGTTTATATATTCCAAACCAGGATAGCAGTTATGCTAAGTTCATAGTAATCTTTCGATCGCTTACATTAACACTTCCAATTTTAATGTTAACGATATCACCCCTGGTAAGATCTACGTTTTTTAATTTAGTTTTATGAATAAGACCACTTATACCTTTTTCTAATTCAATGAATGCACCATACTTAGTTACTTTTGTAACTTTACCTTCTGTGACCATCATAGGTTTATATTTTTGGTCTGCACCATCCCACAAATCAACCTTAGGACCTGTTTGGCTTAGCATAATTTTTCTATCTGATATAATTTCCTTTGGCCAGAACTTAATTTCATCGCCAGGCTTAATGTCTCTATTATCAAATTTCTGTAAGGTAGATTCATCTAACTCGGCCTTAGGAATAAGACCAGTTAAACATTGATTAAATTCAGCAAATATTCCAAACTTAGCTGTACCAGTAACAATACCCGTAATATGCTCTTTTATATTTTCTCTTAAATTTTCTACAGCAGATGGTATCATTGTTCTAAGATATTCCCTATGTGACACGACTATCGTTTGCTTTTCATTAGAATAAGTTATAGGCATAACGATTATTTCTTTTCCTACAAGCTCATCAAAATTATGCAATTTATTTAACCCACCTAAAGAACCTGGCATAAAACATTCAACACCACTTATGTCAACCCAGTAACCCCCGTAAATTAATTCTTTAACTTTACTAGTAAAGGCAACTCCTCTATTTCCTATAGAGTCGTAAATTTCCTTACTCTTAACTTCGTTTACCGCGTCATTTATAGAAGCATAAAGAACACCGAATTTTGTATTCTTAACTTTTATATCTACACTCATTCCAATTTCTAATTGGTCAACAATTTCAGGCGGTTCTTTGCTTAAAATACAAACCGCAGTATTCTTTCCTGAAATATCAACTAAAGCTTCTACTTTAACTTTAACTTCTTCGCCACCAATAATATGATTCTCTTCTCTAATTGAAATAATCACCCCTTGTGCCATGTAATTATTCCCTTCTTCAGATAAGGTCAGTTGGTTTAATTCTTCATCTGATAAATTATACATGGATATTGCATCGGCCACATACATTTCAGTACACATTAACTTCGTCCCTCTAGGTACTTTTACTTTTATGGTTTTTGTGTCAAACGGGTCATCGCTCAACATTATTGTAATTTCTTGTTCAATCATTTTTTTTTATTAAGAGTGGTTATTATAGATTAATTGTATTTAGTTATTATACTTTTAAATATGTAATGGTTTAAGATTAGATAATAGTACCAGGGCTGGTAGTTGTACCTGCTTGTGCAACTGCTGATCCTGCTGTCACTACTGAAATACCAGGTGCTACTGTAGCAGATTGTATATATGATGTAATCGCAGGGCCGGCCACAGCAGCAAAAGCAGCAGCACCGGCAGCAATAACCGCATCTTTAGTGTTTTCTCTAGAAGTATCATTACCAGTAGAGAATGCAGCCATTGCTTCCATTCCTGCAACAAATGCTTCATCCATTCCTGCGATTATTACGGGTTGTACTAAGGGCATAGTTTAAAGATTTAGTTTTATAGTTTATATATTTAGAGTGATTTAACTTCCTTTTGGCTTAATAAAGAAGTAGTCATTAAAGATATAGGTGGGCTAGTAGGGGCTCCTAAATTACCAACATGAGTATGTGTATTAAAATAAGCCATGAAAGAATCACCTAATACTATTTTTTCTACTGCGCCCTGGCCTAATTCAATCGAGCTTGCATGATTAATAATAGTATTTTCACAATTGACTAGTGCATCTATACAATTAATTTCAGTATTGGCTCCACTGTTAATTGTAACTTGTGCAGAGTGCGTAAGTGTTATATTACCATCATTCAGCATTACAATAGAATCTCCGTTTGCATTTATTATCTCTACTGAATTATCAGGTTTTATATTTATAGTAGTAGGGCCTTCAGTTGTAGCATAATCCATCATTAGGCCCTTTTCTTCTGTAAAGAAAACTTTGATATGTTCGCCATCTCTCTCATTAGTGATTTCCGAACCATTCTCACCTCCAGTTAACCCAAATGCAGTATCATATATTAATACATGTGAATTAGGATAAGCGGCTTCTATCTCCGCCTTAGCCTCATCTGAAGGGTATAGTGACTCATGGTATACCGGGGCATAATAATTACCATTGTCAAAACTTACTCTTAATACCGTGCCTATTTTAGGTACTGAAAATGTACCACTTCCACTATTACTTCCACCTGATGAAGCGACTGATGGTCTTGACCACGGCAATGCTTCAGTAGGCATAACATATGCACTCTCTGGGTCTTCAGGGTATTCTCTCTGATCCATTTTACCAAAGACTCTAATTTTACATCGCCCTTCAAAAATATCATCATCAGTACTTTCTACAATACCTATCCATTGGGTCCCTTTAAGATTATCATCCTTTAAATCCTTTGTTGTTAATTTTCCCATATATTAATCTTCAAATATATTATTGCTTTCTATACTTTGTGTACTACCTCCTGGTGGAATATCACCTTCGAATAAATTACTACTTTCTAGAGCTGGCCCTGACGGCTGAGTACCAAAGATGTTTGTGCTTTCTAATGAAAGGTTATTAGGCGAACCTGAGCCTAAGAATATATTATCATCTATGCTTTGGTCTATGTTTTCATTAGGTGAACTATTTAAAACCTGTAATGCTGCACCATTTAATGAATTAATTAAACCTTGCGGATTATTGATAGATCTAATTAAATCATTTCTTAGTCCAAATACATTCCCAAATTCCAAACCTTGTGTAAATGAATTAACAGTTCTTTCTACATTAGCTTTGGCTCCTTTTATAACATTATCTTTAAAAGACTTTAAATTATTTTTTACTATGTTTCTAATCCCTTCTTTGGAAAAATCAGCTTTATCTATTACTTTATTTTGTAAATTAATTTTACCACCAATCCCAGATGGCTGCATTAAACCAGTATCTTTTAATGCAGAATTATAACCTGAATACTGAGACTGCATTTCTACTTTACCATAACTCCATTTCATAGATGAGGTAGCAAAGGCGCCGCTCCCATCATTAGCCACATTAGCAAACACTTGGCTAGATGCAGCAGGATCAAATGTACATTCACTAAATCTAAATGTTAGAACAGATGTATTTTTATTTACAAACCTATCAGAATCATTATCTGGAGAATTAGGATTACTTGCAGTAGTTGCTCTCCTAACACTATTAAATTTTCTAATTTCTATTATATCAACATCAACATCAAAATATCTTAGATTAACTGGAATAATATTTCTTCTATATTTAACATCATAGCATGCTAATTTATACAAGTTAAATAATGCAGTTACTTTTAAATCTATAGCCTCTAATAAACCAATAATAATACCACCGTCATTTTTAGATCCTATAAAAGGGTCTGTCATATCCATCGTTTTATTATATGCTTCGGTTATTCCTTCTATTGTCTGGAAATAATATGGCCTACTGTCTTGAACTTCTAATATGCCTTGTACAAATGCTCTTAGATAACTAGCTCTGGTTGTTTGCCCTACAGTATTTAAATACCCTACTGCCGACTGATCAGCTGGTAATCCTATTGGTGTATTTGTAGTACTAGGTTCACTAATAAGAGCGTCATTACCAGGAGGCGCAGGCGGTTGTGGGTTACCAGAAGTAGCTCCATTAAATAAAGGGCTTAATATATTAAATCTAATATTAAATCCTAAATATGTAGGATCATCTAAACTAGTCACGCCATTACCACCACCATTTGTACTAGTAAATGGCGTAACAAAGGTTTTTGCAAATTCATATGCACTTGGAAATTGGCCAGTTAAATCACCTAGCTTAGAAGCATTAAGATAATTTTGTGGCACACCAGCAGGATCAAATGGATTGTAAAATTCAAATTTAGGCATATAAATTTATTTTATTTATTCATTATGTAGATGGAGTTACCTCTCTTCTACGTAAGTGTAACTTCTGTTTTAGCACAGCACCACCAGGTTGAGGCCCACTATCCATAAAATACTCAATTCCTGTAATAACATAAAAACCAGAAAGATATTCATTAACAACACCAAACTGATCATCTACATCGTTGTCTGCATTATCAGCTGTTCCCTTTCTTCTCACTGCATCATTAGGAACATTTTCATCATTCTCGGGTGCAGTCAAAACACCTTTCACCATTTGAGAAGTTTCCATCATATGACAATAAATTCTGCTATACCTTAATATAGCGGGATTAACAGTAGGCAGTTCAACAGTCATTCCTAATTTATTAATTTCAGCAAGGTTTTGAAAATTTTGTATAGATGCATAATAATAATTATCATGTACATTATCTCCTTGTGTGCCTAAAAATTTAAATTTAATCTGATTATTAACAGGGCCTTCTACTTCACCATTAATAGTTCTGCCCTTGGTAACAGGTATCATTCCTGGAGTATCATTAGTTATAGGATCAACAAATTCACTTATAAATTTCTTTTCATTCAAATCCCAATATTGTGTATATCTTTTATATCCGTTATCTTTACTAATTTTACCACTGTTATTAATTTGCTGATATTTAGATATGTACCTAGCAGTACCTTGAAAGTCTAGTTTATTACTAATCATATTAGGAAATATGGTTTCACTGTCGGTCTGATCGCCACTTCCCATAGTATCTATTGCATTTTGCTGAAACATCATACTAGTCTCTAAATCATCTTCCATACCAAAAAACTTGTTAGCATCGACAAAGGTTAAATAATAGTAAGGATCAATATATGCTGTAAAAAATGATTCGTCATTTAAGTATGAATTTGAAGTTATATCTTCTATAAATTTTTGAGCAGTGTCATACGGATTCGTCCATATTTGCTGATCAGTTGTATTTTCAACATTAGAAGCATATCCTAATTTTAATTCTTCAGCAATTGATAGTAAAGAATTCCAACTAGTGTTATCTTGAAATTGAACCTTTTCAGTAAATAGATTAGGAACATGCATTCTACCATCTACCATTATTTGCGGTGATGTATCAGTAGCTCCACCCCCACCTAGTGGAGTTATCTTTTCAACAGTAAAGTCAATTCTTATAGGTTTAAATGTAGTCTCATTACCTTGTGATCTAATATACAATTGAATGATATCTCCATCCTTTGGAAAAAACCTAGCCGTAAACATCCCATCTCTATCATAAAAAGAAAACTTGCATGTAGGATAAAAACCAACGGACTTAAGTTGAAATGTTTCTAATCTATCACCTTGCACTTCATATGAATTAATTCTAATTAAAGGTATTATTGTAGAAAACTTACTAGGCTTTTCTTTAATAGTATCACCCTGAGAATTTTCAGTACCGCTCTCAACATCAATTATTTCTAACTCGTCAAGTTCAATGATTGGGTCTATTATAGTTAATATATTTCTTTCTACTGTGGACATATTAATTTGATTGTTTAGTACTTCTACTATTTAAATTAGTTCCTAGTTGTATTTTACCACCTCCGTATGTTTTTGATTCTTGTCCAGGCTGTAGCATATTTGGTGGCATTGGTTGGTTTACTCCAGCCTCTTTTGTTTTAGCTTTTTCAATTAATCTCTGAATTCTTGATTGATCTTTTTCGCTCTGCCTTCCAGTATCTACATAAGCTTCTTGTACAGCATTTGGTCGCGATGCTGGATTTGGTCTTTTATAAACAAGATCTTCTCTTGATAAATTAGGTATTACTAAAATGTCACCTTCAGTAACGCTAAAAGGATTAAAGATATTATTAACAACACATAGAGCATCTATAAATTCACCACTCCCAAAATATTTGTATGATATTTTATCTATTCGGCCTATTTCATCTACCATAACATAATGTAATGCTTTAACTCCTAGTTCTGAATCATAAATAAAAGATGGCGCAGTAAGATCCCAGTAACCTTCTCCAGTTTCATCAATGATTAATCTATTCTTTAATGTTAATGATTTTATATTCATGTATTATTTTATGTTTACGAACCAATGTGCATACTAACTAAATTGGAGATATATGAACCGGGATCAGAAGTCGTATCTGCAGTTGGTTGTTTCTTTATATTAGAAATCTGGTCGTTTTTAACATCTGAAGTTTGTGCACCTTGTGTATCTGATAACCCTTGTTCATAATTACCTGCACCTTCACCCTTATAAGATCCATAGGTAGCTTTATCTAATCCGGCTAAATTTAAAATATCTTCATCTCCTTTTGCAGATGCGTAAATTCTACCACGACCTGCATTAAACATATTTTCTATATCACCTTTATCTCTAGGCTTACCGTGCTTAAGATCTATTTCAAATTTAACTTCCATAGGAAAATCATCATATCCTAAACCTTGCCCTAAAGTCATTGTTGAATTATCACAATACATATTACCCATTGTCACAATTGGGTTTAATGGATTTCCTACAGTCACATGCCAATCACCGGTAGGTTCTCCACTAATTAAAGCCTTAGTTGCCTGTGTACCTGAAACAGCCCCAACACTACTGCTTAAAAATCCACCTAGCATATTACCTAACAGTGTTTTTCCAACTTTCTTTAAACCTTCAAGACCGTTCTCTAAATTAAATTCTCCGCTCCCTCCACCAAATACATTCTTAAATCCAGATTCAACTTCAGTAACTACACTTCCTATATAACCAGAGAAGTCACCTTGTCTTAATTTATTAATATCACCAAATTGACTAGCGACTGCTCCGGCCCCACCGTAATATCTTTGCCCTCCACCAAAGAACTGTCCATTATTATAAGTCATAGTTAACATATTACTAATAATATCAATCATTGCAATTTTAGGATTAATGTAATTAAGGGATTTTAATTCATATTCAAAATTAAGCTTTAAGTCATTTTGAAATTTCATACCACGCTCTCTAATCATAGTAGAATCAATGACATTAACTGGCCCTATCACAAAATTAGCATAAGTCGTGCCTAGTTTATCGCCAGTAGACATATTTTTCCCAGCAAACTTTTGTCTTGACGTAATTCCTTTAAACGCATCGGCAGTTGCTTGGCCAACACCAGTCATCTTAGTATACAATGGCTGAGAAGTATAACCGCCATCACCACTATCAATACTTTCTATTTCGGATTTAATTTCGTTATAGTTTAATCCATAAGACATTGTTAAAATATCGTCTAATTTATTTCCGGCCATTTCACCCATATAAGTAATGGCAGTAACACCCGCGGTTTGTGTAGCATCAACAGCAGCCTCAGGTGTAGTTGCTTTAGGATCTTTTGATGCAGGTGATTGGGTTAAATCAAATATATTATCATTTACTGGTGTTGGGAATCTTCTTAGCGTAATTAAATGATTGACAGGTATTTTTTTATAATACTTACAATATAAAAAATCTGCTGCAGTATAACCTATCCTAGGGTAATTAGTATTATAGTATTCAATTAATTTGGATATAGAAATATTCTTTGCATTGGAACCGCCCATTGCCTCGTTATTAGGTGAGTCTGTATAATCGTTAAAAACTCCACTGCCTGTTAAACCTCCATACAAACCCCTAAAATTAAACAATGCAAATTTCTGAAATATGGATCTAGGTATTTCCGAATTCATACCAACCGCAACACCAAATTCATCAGCCACAGCCCTATTGGTATAAAACGATTTAGCAGTAGACGACTCAAGTCCACGGGCAAAACCAGCCGATTCCCCGCCAAAAACACCTAGCCTATTTGGAGTTGATGAATTAGGATTAGGTGGTGTGTTATCATTTACACTAGCATTACTTTGTGTTGTCGTCTTATCGCTCATCGGTATAAATAAGTCTATTTTTAGTATATATTCAGCTTAAGCTACCGAGATACTTATCAATATCAATATCACCTCTTTTAAACTTATCAGCCCATCCCTTTTTAAATCTAATATTAAACTCTTGGCTGCTATCAGTTGAAAGAGAACCTTTAAAAAAAGGCCTGGATGATATATCTCTTATTTCTTTTAGATTTTTTGATATTATATAAAACTGAACTTTTCCAAATAAATCTTGCAAATCATTTTTTGTTTTTTTACACATTACTGATTCAACAATTACGTATAATCGTTCTCTATCACTTTCATCAAATCTATCTTCTAATGATTTTACGTTTTTAAAGTCTTCTTTTTTAATAGGCATTTTTCTAGCTCTATTATTAAACTCAT
>ERZ1039804.433-NODE-433-length-26971-cov-8.137911_pt1 | contig 26971 bp, 46 predicted proteins | sample MGYA00383089_ERZ1039804 | MGnify/ENA primary metagenome ERZ1039804 (study PRJEB29581, sample SAMEA5548359) | metagenome | biome: marine; feature: coastal; material: water | depth 1 m | study: Short-term variability in the microbial, nano- and picoplankton dynamics...
CATCTTCTCCAATAATATCCACCTCTTGACTAAAGTCAATATCAGTAACGTCATAGGTTACTATTGAATTATCTTGGTCAAAGTATAGACCGCCTTTAGTTTGTGTCTGTGGGTTGAAGCTTGGCTTTACAACATTGTAAAATCCTGCTGATTCAAGTGTTTCCTCATTGGCATTTCTAAAGTTCAGGATTACACTACCATCTTCTTTAGTAAATTCAGAAGGTAAACTTCTATATATTTGTACTTGTCCGTTTTTAACTCTTGCTTTCATAATTACGGTGTTGTAGAGGTTGCGTAGGTGTTAATAGAATAATTTACAATGGCTGCTGAATCATTATCGTCAATACAAACTACCTGTATGTGGTTCTTTGCACTTGTATCTAAACTGGTACTTCCAACTTTACTTATAGTAGATGATGTGAAACCAGTTGCTAAAGTTATAACTGCACTTGATAAATCAGCTCCTGCTAAAAGAATATCTACGACTTGACCTGTTTTCATCCCATCGATTGTAAGGGTTGATGCACCTAAATTACCTGTCAGTATAAAGGCACTATATGAACCTGCGTCTAAGGTTTGAGAAGTTGTAGTTGAATTAGAGATAACCGCTGTATATCTACCTTCTAACTTGGAGTGGGTTACACCATCGTCATTTAACGAAATGGTTACCGCACCTGTAGCTTGGTCTCTTGATATAGGAGCTGTAGCTGTTATGCTACCAACATCTCCTGCGTCATCACTATACAATTCATCAAAGTTAGCTTGGACTTTGGTGAACGCATCGAACAGGGTATCTCCATTCCCTGCATTCGCTGCTCCTATTGCTATATCTTGTTGTGCCATTTAAAATTTAATTTTGTCTGTTGTTATTCTTAGTGTGTCTGTAAATATACTTGTTATACTTGTCAATATAAAGCTTCCTCCCGCAAGGAGTGGGTATATTAAACCCCATCCTGAATTGTTGTCCTCATTAGCCTCGCCAAACCAAGAATACCTGTAGATAAATCCAAAATTCATTCTTTTTCTTTTATAAGGTAACTGGTTAACTTGATTTCGTTTTCTTTTTTAGGTTTATATCCCGTTTTAATTTTCTTTTTCTTTTTCTTATATCCCATGTCTATAATTGCCATCCGTTGAAAAGTACGTCTTTATCAGGATAAATATCCTCATTGTTATTGCTGTAATACTCAGGAAACTTAGATTGTGCATTGAAACTCATGTACTCAATAAATCTATTGGTATAGTATTCCGCATAATCCCTTTCCTTGGCAATCAATAAATCTATTTCCGTTTTCTCAGCCAATTGACTATTCTCACTTGTATGTTTATATACTCCACCATTGGCAACCGTATAAGCCGCAAAAGGAAGATACTCACTCATTGCAAAATGGATTAACATCGGCTGAACGTAGTCATTCACTAAACTTAAATAATCTCCTGTAAGAGAATCTGCAATAATATCGCTACTTATCTTGTCGTACAAATCTGTACCAAGATAGTTCCTCACATGAATCTCTTGAGCAAGTTTGATGAACTGTATGAATTTATCAGTATCTACATTGCCACTAAGAGCAGTGTTCTTAACTAAGTCCTGACGTTTTATAAATAAAGCTGTTGCCATTATTCCTCTATAGTTTGTGGTTCAACTTCGTCTTGTTCAGCATCTTTCTTAACACCAGTTTCTTTCTCTATCTCAGATTCAGTAACCACATTGGTTAAATCTGTAAATTCAAGAGGCTGTAGTGTTTTGAAGTATATGTCTAATTCAATATTGTTGTATTCCAATATCTTTTCTAATTCATCTATAATAGTAACTTGCATTGGTCTAATAACAGTGTTATCCATTAGGATAGAAGCTGTCTGTAGTTCCTCTGCATTGTTACCAAGTCCAGAATTATCTTTAATCCCTACCAACATTGGAGATACAATCCTGTGGGATACCATCACCTTCTTCATTGATTCATCAGATAAGAACTGATATTGCTGATGGGCATCTGTAAGTTGTACAGGCTCTATTGTAGCAGCCAATTCTTTACTATCATTAAACGCAAGTATAAACTTACCTGCATTAGAACTCCCACTAAACTTATTGTAGATAGCTCTTTCGATTTCATCCCTCTGCTCCTTATCTGGCACTCCATTATTGAAGTTGATAAGCATAGAAGGTGCAAGACCATTCTGAATGTTATTGATGTGGTAGTTTGCAATTTCTTCTTCAAGCTCTGCATATTGTAAACCTCCTTGGTAATCTACAGGAGAATAGTAATAAAATCCTGCTCTATAAGGTCTGATGTACAGAATTTCTATACCTTGGTTAGAAGTGCCGAAAGCAGGAATACGCTTTGGCTTATCGCTTGGCTTGACGCTTGACCAGTCAGAAGAATAGTAATAACCTTTAATCTCACCATCAGTAGAAGCCTTCTCGGCTCTTAACGTTTCGATTGGCATATGTGCCACCTGAACAATTTTACTTCTGTCTTTACTGTAGATTACTTGAATTGCGGCTTGACCCATCATTTTGTAATCGTAGCAAACCTTTTTCATACAGTCCTTTTTGAATAGCTGTTTCATCTCAGCATACTCAGTAGGTTTTGCTTCACTATCAGTAGCATCCAATCCCTTACCATATATCATCTCTGATATACCGTTTATTGAAGCGTTGTTAGTTGGTGAACCATTATATCTATCTATAAGATATTCAAAATAGTCATTTTCGTCTCCGTAATCAACCCATTCATTTCTTCCAGTTTCACTTACCTCTGGTCTGCTGTAAGAAGATAAACCTATAACATGAATAGATTGTTCCACCTTCTTTACTATCGAATTGACATTGGCTCTGTTTCTTGCCATTTTTATTGCTTTATTCTTACTCATTATATAATCACGAAGTCGTTATCATAACTATCTTCTTCCACATACTCTCCACTGTTGGCAAAATACTTATCTAGATTGCTTTGGTCGGTGCAGAATATCAAACCTCTATATATCTCCGTAGAGCCATCTTTTACCCTAAAGGTATACTGATTACCCTCTTTGAGTGAGAAAGTGCCTGTAAGCACCATGTAATCGCCTTCTGAGGTCTTTGAGACGCTTACTGTAGATGTAGTTCTTGTAGATTTATCTGTTAGTGATAAAGTTGGGGAACTGGCATCCGTTCTCGGTACAATCTTAAGTGATTGATTTGATGTCGAAGTTGTTAGAATCTCCATACTAAAGTAACGTGAAACTATGATTTTGTTTTATATAATAAAAAAGAGGGCATAAAGCCCTCTCTTATTGACACCATTTGTAAGTGTTCTTACGGTGTTCTTTGTGTTCCTGCGGTGTCTGTAGCACTTGCCATTCCTGCGAATGGGTCAGCAGCAGTAGGAGCATCTACAAAGTTAGGCATAGTAACCTCATTTGCAGTTAGAGTTAAAGTATACCCCTGAAGGTCTCCCATTGCAGTACCAGTTACCATAGTACCACCAGTTACCTCAGCTCCATGTTCTCTACCAACGAGAATAACGCTTCCATCAAAAGTTTCGACAAACACGTGAGGTCTGCCAAAAGCCATCAATTTAAGCTCTTTGTTATCTTCTTTGGTTAGTTTGTGGAGTGTTAAATTTACTACTTGCTCAAAGAATGTAGTACCATTCTCCAAGGAAGTTGTAATGTTCGTTTCTAAGGAAGAATTACCCTTGACATCGTATGTATAGTAAGTAAAAGTACCACCCATATCGGTAACTTCATCATCAACTAAGGTTACATCTCCTAAGTCTCCGAAATCTACGAAGTGAATCTTTTTTATACCTCCTACAGCATCTTTACAAGGTTTAGCTCTCCCACCAGTTAAATCACAAGCCATTTCTTATATTGTTTTAATGAAAAAAGGGTAGGTAGGCACTCGGCTCACCCACCCCTGTTTCTTGGTTAATTATCTATTAGATAGAGTAAAGTACGATATCACCTCCGATAGCGTGTTGAATACCTGCGGTAAACCTCATAACGACTCTTACGTTTTGAGAACCATCGATATCAGCCATATCAATAACTTTTACCTCATTGATGTCAGATAGAAGTCCAGTTCCGAAGAACAAGTTAGACTTCTCAGCAGCAACCATTTTGTTACTTGCCAATCCTTGTGCCAACTCTACGTTGATACCATCAAATGTCAAAGCACCTCCGTTAAACCATTGAGTACCTTTAGCGTCTGTACCAGCAGCTCCAATGTTAGAAGCAAATCCACCTAAAGCTCTTACATAAGCTCTGTAGATGTTGGAAGCGACATAGATAGTCAAATCTTCTTTTCCATATACAGCAGAAGGAATTAAATCCGCAGTAGCACCAAGCTCTTGAATTACGTTAGAAGCAGTAATAGAAGTTTCAGATGTAGTAACATCGTTTACGTCTGAATCAGCTCCTAAAGTAGTAAGGAAACCATCAAATTCTCCTGCGGTTGCGTTAGTACCATTCCAGATATTTTGCTCGATTTTCTGAGCTACTTTATCAGCTACATGACCCAACAAAAAGTCAGAGAAGTTAGCAGGTAGATTAGAATGAGCTGAATATCCCATTGAGATAGCTTCCCAATCAGACACAAAGTCTTTCTTACACAGTTGTAGGTTTACTTGAAATTCCTCTGGTTGAAGGATTCTTTCAGTTAAAGTCAAAGTTGAAGTAGCGTCAAAGTCGCAAGTCGCATCTTTTACGATAGCGTCTGTACCTACTTTTTTCATTACCTCTTTAAACTTGACATTAGGTTTCACGGTGATTAGCTCGTTAGCTAATGTGTTACCACTTAGAAGGGCAGCAGAAATATATTTACCTGCGAACTCACCTGCATAAGTAGTAGTAATTGAAGTTGTAGTTGCCATTTTTATATTTAATTATTAGTTGTTAATTCTTTGAAATACTCTGTCTATTGTACTTACTCTGCCTTTAGGGGCGGTAAATTCCAATTTCTTAGCCTCACTCTCTGGGCTATGTTTGATTGGTTCAGCAGCAGGTTCAGCAGATAGTTCCTCTACTTGTTTAGAGAGTTCTTCTTTCTGACTCTTGTATTCCTGCATCTTACCCTTTACAGCTTCTTTAAGGGCATCTAATTCAGCTTTCATGGCAGAGATAGTTTCTTTGAAATCTTCCTCTTTAACATATCCTTCCATCAAATCTGTAGTTTCTTCTTCAACTGCAACTTCTTCCTCTAAGGGTTCTTCGTTCAGTTCTTCTTTTACTTCTTCAACAGCAGCTTCCTCACTCTCAGCAGCTACAACTTCCTCTTGGACTTCTTCTTCAAGAATGCCCTGAGCAAGTTCATCTTCTTTAGTAAGCAAAGACAACTTTTGAAGAATGTCATTCAAAATTGTTGTTGCTTTTGTACTCTCCATCTTTTTAAATTTATAATAAAATAACTGTGATTCTAAATAGTGTTAGATTTTTGCCTAATTAGCATCTTGACAATCACTACAATCATCATAAGCAATCGATGCTGAATTAATATGGATTCCTTCAGCGTGTGATGTACTGGTTATAGTGTAGCATTCGTTATGATTGTTTTCTAGAGTAAGATAATACACCTTCCCAACCGTTAAAGTATCATCATGTATATGAACATGGCGTGTGTGTGAATTAGAACAAGAGGTAACTAAATAACCATTCCAAATCCCAGTCAAAACTTCTTTAGTTATATTTCCTATTCCTTGAGCTTGTAAACTCCCATCACAACATTCCGTTGAGTAGCTTTTACCATCTGGGCATAGACATCCCCTCCTGTCGTTCTTAGGTGATGTCCTACTGTGGGTGAACTTCCTTCTTATCCTTCTCATGCCTTTCTTGATTTAGGGTGTTTCTTAGGTAGTAAGTCGTAATCAGTAGTATATTTTGGATTCTGCGGTCTACCGTTCTTTATCAGGTAGAGATATGCATTAACCCTTGCAAAAGCCCACTGAGAAGCTGACCTAACTTTAGGGCTATGAGATGTGTTAAAAGCTCCAAGACCACGCTGAAAAACAGAGGCAAGGACACCAGTAGTAACACCATAACCCAATTTACTTTTATATTTCTTATTGAAGTCATCTGATTTCTTTTTAAGTGATGCTCTGTCTTTAGCAGATACTTTAGCTCCTGTTTTACCAGAAGCATCCCCTTTAGCAGACCCCTTACCTTTAGGGTTCTTATTAGGAGTGCCAGACTTGGGTGCTTTAGGACTTTTCTTTACATTGCCTTTACTGTCAACTTCAGCTAGGGTATGTTTTTCACATGGCATATACCAAGTCTTACCATCCATTTCATGTTCATGGTAACCTTCGCATCCTAAATCCTTAGCACCCTTTAGTGCCATTTCTTTTGTAGAAAACGCTAATCTATCGTCTATAACAGCATAATCATCATCTATAACCATGGATGCCATTTCTATCTCACCAAGTCCTTTTAACTTGCTTTTACTCCAAGAGAGTGCCGATAATCCACCCCAAGCATCATACATCAACTTGCCACATCCATCAGAATAGCTCTTAGAGGCTTCTAAATCGCTTTTATGGCGAGAGAGGAAGGAGTACATCCTTTTTATCGTAGACACCGTTAGATTGCTTCTGGAGGCTAACTGAGAGGCTCTGCGTTTCCCTACAGCAGTTCCACAAGAACCCCAACCATTTTCATCAACATACTTCAACACCTTCTTAGCGTTATTCGATACAGATTCAGGATAATCGTTAAACGTCTTTAGTTCGTACTTCTTAGAATCAAGGAAGTCTTGTATTTCAAATAGAATCTCAGTAGCTTCATTCTCATTTATATCACTACCCATCTTAGACATTTCAAGCTTATCAGTGAAGTACCCTTCAATAGAGAATCCTTTTACCAATCCTGTTTTAACATAGTTTTCCCAGACTTCATCATTGTTTACCTTCATTGACACCATCCAAGTACCTACTGGCATATCTAATCCATACTTTCTACTCTTGTCATGGACTTCGTCCTCTACAATCCAACTTTCAACTACACTCAGTCCGTTGAGTTCCGCTTCATGTTCCAATGTAGACTTATTCTGATTGCCTCTCATTAAGAATAGTTCACTTGCTTTTCTAACAGTATCGTCAGAGAAATAGATATAATATTCATCTTCCCCATCTGTACGGTAGATATTCTTATTAGGAACTAACGCTGCCCCCATTAGAATGCGTTTCTCTTTGTCTACCTCAGTTAGATTCACCTTGGTTTGCTCTTTTAGAGCTATGAAGTTTTCCTCTATTGCAGGTTTATCTACAATGGATATAGCCTCTATCCCTGATAGTAGAGCATCTTCGTCAATAAGTAATTCTATAATTCTCATAATTTATTATTTAAAATGCAGCGATATTAACTGTTTTATCTGCAATGTTATTATAGGTTTCTAAATCATCCCACACTAAATTAACTTTTTGTTCTTGTCTTGTTCTTGCTACAGCCATACTAAGCTGAGATGTTTCAGATGCCCCTACTACATTAAAGTCAGGTGCTTCTACATTTTGAACACCTCCCGATGCACTAGCTCCTGATGAAGTACTTCCAATGCCCTTATATTGACCTATAGCAGTAGCTAAAATAGAAGCTATAGATATACCTGCGCTTATGTTGTTTCTTAATATTTGAGCCTCTGTTGCAACCATGTAAGCTTCCCTAGCTATAGGAGGCATTGCTAATGCTCCTGCCCTAGCTGATGCGTTGGCAGCTTGCGTCTTAACAACGACATTTGCTATAGCAGCTCCTTTTTCAAACACTAATGCTGCTTTCTGTAAAGCTTCATTTTCTCCTGCCAAATTTGCAAATATCTGAGATATTCCTCTAGCAAAACCAACGTACTCTAAATTAACTCTTTTTTGTTCTTCTATTTTAGCTATATCACTCTTTAAAGTTAATTCGTTTAAAGTTATTTGGTTATTAGCTAAATCTTCCCTTAATCTTAATTCCTCTTTTGTTGTTAATTCAGTTGTCTTAAGAGCAAGAGCGTCTATTTTTATATCAGATTCAATTTGCTTTATTTTAGCGTTATAATAAGCCTCGTTAGCACCCAACCTAGCCTTTAGAGAGTCTATTTCTGCATTCTCTATCTTCCTTTCAGAAGCAACTCCTAAACTGGCTTCTTTGTCTGCTAAAAGTATTCTTTTAGTAATAAAAGCATCTTCTATAGCAAGAACTGCATTTCCATGTTTTTCTTTTGCATCTTCTATAGAATTATTAAGTTCTTCTTCGGCATCAGCTATCAACTTACCTGCATTTTTTCTATCCTTAACCTGCTCTTTATATTCTTCGAGTCTTTTGCCTTGGGTATCAATAAACCTTTGTAATCTTCTGTTCGCCTCTAGCTTTGCGAAATCTTCTTCCAAGTCTATTCTCGCTTGTTCGTTTACAATGGATATTTTTTCAGCTTGCTTCCTGTATTCCAGAATGAATTTAGAGATATCGAATAGTCCCTCTTTAAATTCTCTGGTTCTTGCATCAGCTCTACCAGTTGATTTTGAATATCCTACAAGTTGAGCAGTCAATTCTGCTATTCTGTCTTTAGCAGCAACTACTCCGCTTCCTTTTTTATTGACAAAATCCTCAAATCCTTTAATAAGACTAGTGGTTTCATATCTATCTCCCTCAATAAGTCTTGCAATAAGACCCTTACCATCAGCTCCCATCATTTCTATAGAGAGCCTTTCGAATATATTTGTGTTTTCTTTGATTATATCAATCTGTTCTTTTTGAGATTTCGCTAATCTAACTTTATCAAGAACATCTCTCCTTTTTCTATCTTCTAAAAAAGAATCCGCATTTTCCTCTAATAATAAATCTATCTCAGCTCTTATCATTTGCTGTTTCACATATAAATCAATAGAATCTCTTAAATCATCTATTCCTTCTTTTGATTTTGTATTTAGATTTTCAATATCAGGAAGTTTATCTATAATTTGTTGCTCTATATTTGACCTTCTTTCTTGTGATATATTATAATCAGTAAGCACTGTAAAATAAGCCTCTAATTCCTCTTTAGTTTTTTCAGTTCCCTCAGATATCTTTTCAAGTTCTTTTGCAAACCTTTTGGCTTTACCAGATGCCCCCTCAAACGCTTTTTGTATTCTAGGTAAAAATGATATTAATAATTGAATAGCAACCATAACACCACCAACACCCATGAGGCTTTTTCCTAAATCTCTTAAAGAATTAACAAATCCCCCTGAATTTTCAGCAGATATTTGTAGCAAACTAACCACTTGACCTAGGTTGTTAGCCATACCTTGAAACCCATAGGAGGCATCAGAAGCTAATCTACCAGTCTCCATCAAAAGAGCGTTATTCAGACCAGTCTCAGCCTTATTCTTCGAAGTTCTTCCCGCTAATTGTTCTGTGGATTTTGCCAATCCATCTACAGCTTTACTTGTTTGATTTATGGTTCTGGTGGCATTTTTATCCACCACCATGATATCCACCATTATCTTCTTACTTGCCATAGTATTGTCTTTTTAGTTGTTTCTTAGCTTCACTCCAATTTCCCACTGCCTTATACTTACCTTTAGCTATATCTATATTTTCAGATTGACCATACCAGTCATCTATACTTAGTAAATCTATGATGTTCTTTATCATATTATATTATCTAGTGTTGGTATCAAGTTTAATAATTCTATTTCTGTTGCCCCTGTTTTTAGGTTTGTCTTTATAGAATTTATTCTAAATAGTCTATCATGTATCTTTATCTGGTCATTCAACTTATATCTCACAAGAATCTTGGCAGGAAGGAAACATTTATATCTAAATATTCTCTTACTCTCGTTATAAGCTCCTGAGACATAGTTTATATAGTATTTTCCAAATAACGAGTTATCTGCAACTATTAAGTCTGAGTCAGACTCCCTATAAACTTTAAGTTGCCATTCGTCAAAATCAGTGTCAAAGTTTAAACTATTAGCAGGAGGTGTGGTTGACGTTCCTTCCTCATTGGAATTAGATGGTCTCCAGTAAGTTGTTATTTCATCTACTGAATCAGAAATCCAATTTATACCATTGCCATCGGATATAGTTTGATTTATTCCGTAGAAAAGTAAAGGTTCTATTTTCTGAGGACTGTAATTACCTGTTGGGGTTGACTTCTCTGTTGTGGAATCTTCATGTTTAAAACTACCTCCCGCTGCATACCCCCATTGTATATAAGTTAAGTTTGAGTTTTCAGAAGTTGCAGCCTCCCCTACATCAAACAGTCTTTCGTATTTAAGATGAGAGAATGGTACTTCAACCTTATAATCTACCCCTGAGTCATATTCATCTGGTGCAGAATAAATCGTATTTCCAAATACCTTATTATGAGTAGCTTCATGAGCTGCCATTAAAACAGTATCAGTTTTCTTATATTCAAAAGATACATTTGCAAACGGTCTAGCTAATTCAATATCATGAGATTCTACATCTACAAAATCTACTATATCAATAGTGCCTTTAGATTGATTATTGACAGCATCGGCATAATAATCATCAAGTGTCCTAACCTCTATAACTGGGATAGATGCCAATGGTTCTTGTACATAAGCAGTCAAGTTAAACACTTTGAATAATCCTGATAAGAAATCTATTACTTTTATGTCTGGCAAATGATTCACAAGGTCTTGTTCTGGCAATGTTGTAGAACTCAATCCATCAAAAGCATTGTAAGTATCTTCAACTAAAGTCTCAAAAGCCACCTTCTTTCTTAGAGTAAGTCCAGAGGTAAAGGTTATACTACCACCAAACGATTCAACTTCCCACCTAATTCTATATGTCCTAGGTTCTGCATTTTTTACATTTGGATTTTGATAATTAGGGTTGGAGATTAGTGTTATTGTTTGATTACCCCCTGATTTCGATTGCTCAGATATAACATCACCTGTTATTTCGTCAATGGCTTTAAGCACTACATTATCATAGCTACCTGCACTTATGGTTATGTTAAATTCAGATTCGTATCTTATTACATCGAAACTATCACTTGTCCAAGGGTCTTGTGTAAAAGTCCAAGTGTCATCTACTATAGTTAACTTGCTATCCGTAGGAGCAGAAGAAGCAGTAAATTCAGTTATAGACTTGCTGTTGGATGTTTCTCCTGATGTGCCATAATTTATTATCTCTCCGCTCTCTCTTGATAACCAAAGATATAGATTATCCAGTGGTGTAGTATCGAAGAATCCTGTGAACGATAGGGTATATTTAGATTCTATAGCCTCTATTAGTTTAGTTACTTTTATTGCAGGTTTTAGGTCTGTGTAAGCAACCCCTCTTGTCGAATCTGGTGATACGGAATCATGATATATATTGCCATCATAATTAGGGGATGTAGAAGAAGAATCATGATAGAGTCTTTTTTCTGACGTTATTAGAGGGTATATAATATCCCCACCAAACAAACCATTAGTAAGTCCTTCCTTTACAGTTGCACTATTATAGGTTAACCTCTCTAAGTCTGAATCTAAATTAGAAACCAATGCGGTTAATTTTTCTTCCTTTAGAGCCTCTCTTAGTTTAATTAGACCTCCATAGAATATAATCGTGTAACTAGCCGCCTTATTATTTTTCATCTCCGTAGACTGGAGATATATGTAACCCTCCCTAAAGGGCATATAATTCAAATGTATTTTAGCTAATTTTTTAGTAGCACCATTGAATCCTTTGATATCTGGGTTATAGAAATGCTTGAATAATTTATTGTTTCTATCGTTAGCAGGAATCTTAAATGTTCTTGAGTAGTCAGCGAATATCTTAGAGAAGTCTTTTATGTCTTGTATAGAAGAAATCAACGTCATAGATTCATCCTCGAATAAATCAACTTTAGCATACTCCTGATTATCGTCACTACTCTTATCAATATATAACTGTACGTCTATCATCTAATATCTTGGATATAGTTGTTTGCTACAGTGAATTCTACTGTAAAGTTTATGAGTTTCTCATTCACTTCTTTTTTCTCTTGGAATGAAGTGGTTTTAGGAACTACAGGTGTTATATCTCCATCTTGGTGAATCCAACAATGTTCAGTCACCATGAGTTGTTTTATAACTTCATTATGGTCTTCTGTAACGAATCCAGTGTTCATTTTTAACATCTCTGTTGCTCTAACATCTGTTGCTTGTCTGGAATGCTTATACTGGTTGTATGATACTGCGGAAGTTCCTATCTCTAATATCGAACGCTTATAGTCATCTCTCTCTGCTTCAAAAGAATCATCTCTACGCTTAAAGAACCACAAATCCTGAACCACACCGAATTTATTGACGAACGACACCTTAAAAGGAGTAAGTTTACATTCTTCGATGTTTTTTATAAATCTTGTTTCTGTAGTGCCATCTGGTGCAGTAACTACAACTTTATCTGAATTTGTAGGTATCTCTGTTTGTCTTTGGAATCCTACTGAATCAGGCGTTCTTAATGACACAGCATCAGTTCTAAAGTCTAAGGTATCTGTTTTTATTTCTATACTGTCTGTTGTTATTTCTTTTACAGACCCTCCTATTCTGTAAGCAACAAGGGATGTGCTACCTTGAAAATACTCCACCTTAAATACCCCATCTGTAGATACATAAACAGGGATATAAGCTCTTTCTCCTTTCTTAACATAGAAGTTTGTATTTGATGCCAAAAAAGTGTTACTTAATGTAGGGTTGATACCATCTTCAAATTCGCCATACCCAACAAAAGCTAAAGACCTCTTTTCCAAAGGAACTGCATCTACAGAATCATCATCAAAAGTCCTTGTAATAACAAAATCAACCCAAGCATTCTGAGTTATATTTTCATAATCACCAGTAAAATTAACATCTACATAATCCTTTACCAATTCAGATACTTCGAATACAATAATACTTTCAGATGAAAGTTTATCTTTAACCAGAGTGTATTGGGGTGAAGGTGGTCTTTCTCCTGCGATTCCAGTATATATATATATTTTTAACTCAGCCGATGCTATTGTCGCCATAATCCATGTTTTTATCTAAACTTTTATACCTCCTGTTGCTCCCACACCGAAGCTTGATATATATAACGTAAGTGGGTTGGTGTCTGTGGATGCTGAAACGTTTTTTGTTGTCGTGTTATATATAAAACTATATATCACATCCTCAGAAGCCAATACAGAAGAATTTGCAATATTCCTAACCTCTGTATCATATCTGTCTGTAAACCCATAGAAAGAATATGTACCTTGATAATTATGCCAAGCAAATTGGTATTCATTGTCGGTTGTATTTCTAAATATTCCTGTTCTTATAAATTCCATTAGCTTTAAGCTTATCTGGCTATCGTACACACTTGTATCCCAATTTAACTTAAATCCTATTTTGTTGTCCCCTACTTCAAGTGATGAATTGTCTATCACAATAGGTTGCTGATTTCTAATGATTGTTGGCGTAACTAAAGAAGCCCAATTTAAACCTGAAATGTTAGTGAGTATAATAGTTGGTGTTATACTTGATACATTGAGATTGAATGCAGCAGGTGAAATTTGAGACACAAGACTATCGTTTATATAAACACTAATAGTAGTAGAATCAGGCACTATACTTGAAAATGTAGGTTGTAACGTGAATCCTATTGTTTGTGAGTCTGTAAGTAGGTTTGTGTCTGTAGGGGGTGTAGATGGCAATGAGAATCCAGTTTCTGGTGCTGGTGTTATGTCTGGGCATTGCATCAATAGCCTGTATTCATCGGTGGCTAAAGGAGCTTCCACTGTAATTGTAAGTGTAGATGCCGCATCTGATGTTCTAGTTATTTGTATATAGGAATTATCAAAATCACCTGACACCAAATTAGTCAATTCAGATTGAGGTACTCCAAGCTCTATAAGTTCTTCTTCATGAGTATCGCCCCCCAAATAACCAACTACAGTCGGAGAAGTATCTTCTGTTAACTGATAGGTTATCTTTATTGGGCTGTATATAGTGTAGTTGATTCTAAATGTTCCGCTTCTATCGGTAACATCCACCTCATAAATCCTTGTTCCAACATCCTCACCGACATTTATCGCCTCTCCACACTCAAAAGGTTGAGTTAGTGTCGCAGGTGGTGTATATGCAGGTGGCGCACCCTCTGAATCTACTGTTAGGTAAAATGGACTCCTAACGTTTATTTTCTCTACTTCGCCTGTTGATGTTGCCATAATTATTCTATTATATAATCGTCTCCTTTTTTAGTATAACCTGCCATCTTGAATATTTCGTCTAAATTCAGATTAATATCCTTTTCTATAGGTTCTGCTATAGAGGCTATTTTTTGCATTGCAATCTCAATAGCATCGTCTATGAAATTTGTAGGGCGTATTCCTTCCCTTCTTATTTTCTTTTGTATAGCAAATGCTAATTGCTTTATTCTATACTGTTTATCTTTAACCTTAGCAAACTTACCAGTTGCATCTTTTAACCTTATAGGTTTGCTTTGTATCCAAGGTATTAATACATCTGTAGAAGGAGGTCTACCACTTTTCCTACCTTCATCAACCGCTTGTCCATATTTAAATCCTTGAATATTATAAGAAAACCCTGACTCTGTTTTTTTATATATGGATTTTAGATTACTTGCTAATTTCTCTGTATCGTTTATCTTTCCGCTATAACTACCTCTCGAACTATTTCTTGTTCTGTTACGCTCTAATTCAATCCGCAGAAGTTCAACCAATCTACCAGAGAATGACTTCATATAAGCATCTGTATTCTTGAATTTAGTAACTATAGACATGACGCACCATCATCGTTAATTAGTGCCATATCATTATTAGGAACTTCTACATTGATAACCATTGACCAACCAGTGAGCAGATTCTCGAACCTATCCTCGAACAAACTCGCAGTTGCAGTTTCATTAAGTTCATAGTCATTGGATTCCATACCACCTCTACGAAGTGAACTTTGCAATCCATTAATAACAGTAAGCATTGTATTGAGAATATCTTGTTTGTTATCCAGACCCAAGTGAGGCTTTGCCACATCTTGTTTATCATCTTTATCTTCATCTACGATGTCCATTACTATCACGTTCATTGAAAAAGTCATCTTATATTCATCGAACGTAACATCATTCACATTAACATGGGCAAGTGGGAATATCGTCTGCTTGGACAGGTCTACCTCCATTATATCACCGAATGTTACGGTATTGATATTGTTGTTACCAATTAGGTAATTGTAGATGTTATCAATAAGGTTGTAATACGTTTTCATTATTTCTTGTAAGCTTTCTTAATCATTTGAGCTTCTAACTGATTCTTTTCTTTCTCAAACACCAAATAGTTTAAACACTTGAAAAGTCCCTGTGAGGTAACTTCATCAAATTTGAGGACATCTCCTTTAGCAATTGCGTAAATTGATTGATACCAACCCCACTTTGCTCCAAAGCTTCCTTGAGCTGAGACGTCTGTGGATGCTTCTGTATCTCCTTCGCCATATAATTCAGGGTAGCTGCCGATAACTCCTTCCCTAAAGCGTAAAAAAAAACCATCGCCCCCATTACAACATCCATTGGCATCTCTTTCATGAGATTCTGAATGTCCTCATTTGGAGAGTAAGGAGCAATGGTATACTTATCCTTAGATTTGAAATTAACTGTTCGGAAAAGCACCGCCATGGCTTTGTGCATTTGTTGCCAATCAGAAATTGTGTTTTCTAAGTCTATGTATTCTCCAAGTGAGATATCGTCAAGCTTCGGTATAAACCCCATCTCAACATCAAGTAATTTGAAGTGCCTAATTAATTCAGGTTTTTCCTCAAATGCCTTGCCAAGAATAGAGATTACCTTCTCCGCTTCTACCATCGGTATCTGGTGTACATCACGCAATGTGATGTTACAGAATATTTCAATGAGCTTCTTATTTAGAAATTCATCTGCTCCCTCATTTTCGTCGGATACCTTAATGTATTTTTGATATTGCCCTAAAGTAATATCGTTTAAGGTAGTGGGAACTTCTAACTCTATCTGTTTCCTCATATATATAGTAACTAAAATTTAACAAAATGTACCTTACGTTTATTCCAACTGTCTAAATGGCATATTAATATATATAGTTATATACTTACAGTGTTACAGTATATATTGTAACTATGTTTACATACATAGTTACATTGTAATATACAGTGTTACTTTGTACCTTGCTATATAACTTGATAAAAAAAATAACTATGTATATATTAGTGCCAATTAGTCATGTGGAGAATCTTGATTGTATTTGTCATGGAGAAAGCAATATAATTCCCAATATTTCATTTGTGCATCTTCAAGTGAATATCTCACATCGCTCTTGGTTATATTGCCGAATAAATTTACCTCGACTTGATAATCTTCTTGGTTATACCTTTTCGGCACTAAAGACACTTTTATGTTGTTATCTAAACACCATGAACAACACTTCCATTGGTCGCTCCTGTAAATACCGATAAACAGTTCTTTGCGCTTTCTAGCCATAGTCATTGCAATATAATACAAGTATCTGACTAATCCAAGTGGCAGTTGGAGATTGTTGTTTGTGTAGAGTGTAGTCTAATATACTCTAGCAACCCGACTCTAGGCAGAGTACCCTAAAATAAGCCCTGAGACGCCTTGAAATTATCTGGGTGGGGTCTACATATAGAAATTATATAAAAGTCTCTTAAAACGGCTTTAAATAGCCTTAAAATGGACGTCAAGGGTATGCGGAGCCACCTATAAACCTCTTTATTAATTTATTTCTATTGATTTACAACAATTTAGCAAAATATAGGGTACAAAAAAACCGCCCATTTAGAGCGGTTATATTTAATTAATTAGGTTTTATTTTTATTTATTGTTATATAATTTATAACCTCTGGAGATAATATCTAAAGCCTTGCTTCTGTCGATGTTGTAATATTCCGCAAAGCTATCAACCGTTAAAAAGTTATTCCAATAATCTAAATACATTAAAATAATTCTATCATGTACTTTTTTAAATTGTGCGTTAAATTGTTCTTTATTTGCCATGATTTAAAATTTACCAATTAATCTATTATAAAAATCTTTGTCCTGTATTGCTACTTTGTTAATATCTCCTATTATATCGACTGCCCGCTCCATGCTTGAAACGTTGCACCCTGATTTTATTAGCTTATTATAATAATTGTCGAAATGTTGCAAGTTTCTAAAGGTTTTTATTTTGGTTATGGTTTTACCATTAGCCATTGAATAAGATATTTTTTTCCTGAATTCCATATTTATTTTTTAGTGAAATATTAAACCTACTTTGTTTGACTTATTAAAAAACTTTGTTGCCATGAGGTCATTTTTTGATGCATCAATATAACCGTTTTTTATTAGGTCATTTTTATTATCAAAAATACGGGCATGTCTATCAACTTTTGTGTTAATCAATTTATCATGTTTGCCACCCTCTGAGAATATGATATCTAAATTGTCAGGAATGGTTAACCCCTGAAACAAAATGAAACTTTTTGTATAGGCATAAAATTTTACGTTTGGGTTATCATTGGCAATTGTAAACCATTTTTTAATATATACTTTAGAATAAAAATCTCCACTATCATGGATACGCAAAAAGTCTACTTTTTTCTTTTTTATTTCGCTATTCATTAAATTGATAAAATTGTCAGTTTTTGTCAATTCATAACGTTTTTCAAAAGCGGGTTTTACATTTGACCATGAATAAGCCCCTTTTTGTGCATAGCAAAACTTTACGCAATCTTTTGCAAACGGGCATATTAATTTTCCAGTCATGCTTTTATAGGCAGTAATACCAAAGTTAAAAACCCTTTTGCCCATTGTTTTACTTGTGTTTTTTAGTTTTGTGTTTTGTGTCAATAATTCCATTGTTTACGGTTTTAAAGGTTAATTATAATTTGATAAAATAACCATGAAAAAAAGCATGGTATAAAAACCCTATATAAAAATAGGGTGCTTAATTTGTCGATAGTGTTTACTACTTTGTTTTGTTGTTTTGTGTTCATTGTTTTAAATTTTAGTTAATAGTTGATTTTTAGTTTTCTAAACAGTCTCCGCAAATATCGCAATATTCATATTCTTCTGCTGTCATTAGTGAACTACATATTTCGCAATTCATTACGTGGTCATTTTGCATAATAATAATTTTTAGTTAATAATTGATTTTATAAAAGTGAGTTTCTTACAGATAGTCGGTTCTTTCATGCCCTGTCGTTGTGAAATTTTCGCTTGTTTCTTTATGTGTTCCTGCTAATAATATTCTGTCTTGGTCGCTAAATAGCTCAAAAACTCACTTAATGTCTAAATGTCAAATAACGTATTTACCCGTAAAAGTAGAAAAAAGGGTAAAGCAAAAAAGTATTTTGGCAATTTTAACAAAACATTAACATATTAAAAATTATGTAAAATAGGCAACAAAAAAACCCCCAAAAAAGGGGGTATTGAATTCACATTGGGGGGTATTGAATTTACACCTATTGAATTTATTTTATTCTCTTAACTTCTCTGGTGCGATAATTATAAACTTCAATGATTTCCTCTTTAATTTCACTCTCATTATTATATACATTCAATCTCCTATTCTCTGCCTTGTATCTAAGAGTGTCTATATCGAAATTAGTATTACTTACCATAAGACTTTTTAATGCTCTTACGAATTTATTCTGAGTTGCTTTAGGTACTATCTCGCTCATGATTATAGCGTTTTCTAAGACCTCAATTCCAAGATTTTTATGAATAGTATATATTTTATTCCTTATCGCTGTTGATGAAATCATGCCTATTTTAAGGAAAGCATCATTGATAGTGCCTTCTGAAAATGTATGCCCCCATTCATCATACATCTTTAAAAGTTCAATACAATTTACATCTCCATGTTCTGCTAGATTGCTCACTCTTGCTCTAATATCCCAATTAGACCCTACGTTGTTTACTTCCTCTACATCGTTAGGTATATAATCATGGGCTATAACATAATGTACTTCCATTCCGAGTTCTTGTAAAGCCAACAGTCTATGCTGACCATCAATAACATGAAATTCTTTGGTTACCAAAATAGGCATTATAAGACCTCTCTTTTGAATCGCTTTCTTTATTGCTTTTAGATTGGCTCTCTTGATAGCCCTGTTGTAATTAAAGAACTTAAACAAGCCATAATCCTTAGTAGTTCCTACTTCAAACTTTACGTTTGTTTTGTTCTGTTTCTTGAATTGGACTAATTCTGATAGCCTTTCTTGTGTTTGTTGTAATGATAATGATTCCATTTTTTTATTATATTAAATTAAACTAAATAACTAAGGGGATTATCCCCTTTTGAGAAATAAGTGCCATCCTCTAAAAAGAGGAAATCACCTGCTTCAAATTTACTTCTAAGGTAATCCTCACTTATATAAGTATTTGCTTCCTCTCTACAGGCTCTCAGCCACTCGTTAAAGCATCTTTTAAGGATTACGTTAGGGTTGAGTTCATTGTCTTCATAAACTGCCTCCCTGAGCTCTCTAAATAGGTGGACATCTGCGAAGTATCCAGTGAACAATCCATCGGTCTTAGATAGGTTTTGAATTATCTCATGCCAATCAATCTCTTTGTACTTCCATTGGGGTTTGAATGTACAGTAACTCTCTTGATTTTCATCATAAAAATCTATGTCAAAATAAGAAATCTTAGCTTTCACTATATCGGCAAATTCAAATAGACTATTCATAGATTCGTCAGCATAGACATATCCTGATTTTATTGTTGCATATCTCTCATTGTAGAGAGCCTCAATCTGAGACTCCCTACTGAGTTGGTCAAACCTAAATAACCTGTCTATACCTCTCATTGTTCTGGTATAAATTCTGTCCATTCCTTACAGTCTCCACATCTTTCACTTTCTATTTCTCCGAGCCATGGAGTTGCACCACAGCATTCTGATACTAAATGTTCGGTATCTCCTACTATTTCTTCAAAGATATCTCCTGATTTGTCGTTTGTTGGGTCTATCATGCGTTCCAGATATCATGTATTAGTTTTACTGGGTCTTGTTCTTCCTCACTCCAACATTTCATTATCTGCTCTCCAGTGGAGTTGTCAATGTAGAATGTGTATTTACCAAATTGGTTTTCTATCGTAATATAACAAGCCTCTGGGCTTCGCTGTGTTATTTTCATTGTTGGTGCCATAATTACCTTAGTTTTAGTTTTGTTAGTTCGTTTTTTATCATGTAGATTGAATCATCAATATATTCCATCCTGTGGTTTTCGTCATCAAAATCATCACTTGTAACTGAATCTTTGATTTCATTAAGTAAATAGATAATTTCGTTTCCACAATCACCAAGTTGCATTGCATCTAATATAGTCATAATTACTTGTTCTTAAAGTTAGTGTATTTCTTTCCACCTATATTAATCCAATTTAATGTGTTAAAATTGATGAATCTGTAATCTTCAACACCCATATCAAATACTGGAAGAAGATTTTTACTAATAGGGTCAAAGGCAAGTGTGCCACCCTTCAGGTGCTTCACAACACCAGTTCTACAATTCATGGTTCTGATAGTGCCATCTTTCTTAATGAAGTTAGCAGAGAACACTTTACCATTGCTTGTCATACCAATCACATCTTGTATTGATAGTCTCTTAATCGTTAAGTGATGGTAGAGTCCTACGAAGAAATTCCAAATATTTACAAATAAAATCCAAATGCGTAGTAGTAATGTTTTCATAATAATATAGTTTTAATGTTAATCCGAGTGCAAGATAGTAATTATTTTCCAACTGCCAAATATTATGACAAAAAAAGAACCACCCTTTTACAGGTGGCTCTCAAAACAAACTTAATCAACTAAAAACAAATGAAAAACTAAAGGTTTAGTATTTAATAACAATCAAATCTATAAATTATTTTTGACTCTACCAAATTTATTTTACAATATACATTCCTTTTGGCACTGAACGAGTCAGCATATACTGTACAGCATAGCGTAATGAATCGATAAGGTGATTGTATGTATCTATAGGCTTTATGCCATTTACTGCCCAAGCATAGTTATTGAACTCTTTGATTAGGTTCTCCCCTTCTATATTTATAGTATAGTCTTGCATCAGTGCAATACCAGACAGGATACTACCTTTCTTTTTTATTGTAGGGCTTAAATTTAATCCTCTGGTGGACAATTCAGCAATAAGCCTAGGCTCACTATTATCACAGATAATTAGTTCTTTTCCTGCGTGTCTTACACATTCATCATATAAATTAGAGGTAACCAATCCCTTTTTATATAAATATTCTTTTGCCCAGATTATTTTCCTATCTTTGTCGATGGCAACCTTTACAAGGGCTGAGGCATCTCTAGAGAATCCCCAATCCAATCCCCATGCCTTTAAATCTACACCCTCATTGAATTGTCCAATCTGCCAGTCAGTGAAGATTACACCCTCAGCTTTCTGTAGCCAACCTCCCATTATCTGATGCTTGAATTTATCAGGTCTGCGTACCTTCATCTCCTCCAATTGATTCACAAAGGACTCACTTAGATTCTCAATGTTATCTTGGTAGGTGGTATGGATGTAGTTTACGTTATTCTTCTCCCCATTGAATCCATCTGGTATCTCCCTGTTCTGGTAAAACCTCTGGTATATCCAGTGTTCTTTTGTGGTGGGGTTTAGAATTAACAGGCATCTATTCTTTACACCTTTAGCACGAATAGAGTAATCTATCTTATCAAAGCTTTCTTCGTCTGTAAGTTCCTCTGCTTCATCCAACACGAAGGTATTGACCCCACTGATAGATTTAAGCTTGGCAGTCTGGTCTCCACTTGCAGTCTTTATACCTGAGAAATATATAGAGCTTCCTGTTAGATTATTTATAATCTCATACTTGGTAACAGTAAAATGCTCCATCACTCCCATCAGCTCTAGCTTCTCAATAAATTCAGGGATGATACTCATACTCGCTGAACTCATTGTGTAACGAGTGAACAAGACTTTGTTGTTCTTTTCGTAAGTGAGCAACACTAAGAACACTGTTACTGCAAAGGATTTACCTGAACCCCTACCTCCAGTAATCACACTGTATCTGCTATCTGAATCAAATAGCGACTGGTATTTAGGATTTAGATTTACTTTATCCAAGGTTTCTTTTTACATATCCATCTCTGTCATACGGAACGAATACACAACTCACTAATTCTGGAGTTTCTTTATCTAATATGTGATTATAGAATTTATATATCCAACCACCACAAACCCTCAAAACTATAGTTGATTCATCATTAAGTATTTCTTCGTCATGAAACACCATCATTCTAAGGTAATCCCATTGTTCTTCCTTTGAAATATACTCTCCTCTCCTTTTCATTACTTTCTTTTATTTATATTATACAATGATTTATACTTACTTTTGCTCCTAACGTTCTTTTGTTTTTGCCAATGATAAGTCTGCTGAAATTCATCACATGGAATAAACTTTATTTTATCTTTATTCATCTTTCTCGTTTCTTTTACCGTAAATATCTTGGGCAGGTTTTACATAATACCCTAATATTGGATTCACTAAATAATTCCAAAAGTCTTGTGGGAACTCACTAGGGTTTGTTATTCTACGTTTCTTGTCCATCTTCTTCTGGTGTTATGTCTATTGTCTTTGGTTTGCTAAAGTCTATCACTGGTATATTTACCTTGGTGTCTATGTTTATGTTCTGTTGCTCTTTCGGTCTACCATAACGATATTCAAGCAGCCACTTCATGTGTTGAACTGAACCTTCCTTAGCTAATTTGGCAACCTCTATCCAAGCCTTTTCCTCACTACCAAAAGCTTTCTTCATAGCATTCAGGGTCATCCCTGCTATATCTTTATCGGCAGTCTTTCTAGGTCTACCTTGACCTCTATAAACTCCCTTGACAGCACCGTTGTTGCGTCTACCATCAACCTTCTTCTTCATTGGTCTTTTACCATCCTCACTACTCACAATATACCTCCAATCCTTTTATCTTAGATAACCTAGAATGCACATCTCTAAAGTTGCTAATAAGAGCCCTATGGTCTAATAACAAATCCTTATATTTCTCTCTATAGTACACCTCTGGATTAGTTAGTTTAAGTGGGATATTTATGATACCGCCTAGTATCCTTGATATTTTCTTGTGGGCTTTGATGAATTTAATGTCGTATTTTAATATCACCTCAGTACAAGTTTTATATCCATGAATAGCAGTAGCATGGTCTTTACCTAATTCGTCAGCTATCTCACGAAACGAAAGATTGGTGTAGTCTCTTGCTAACTTAAAGTATAAGTTTCTTGCGTAGACAATCTCACGCCTTCTGCTTGGTTGGTTCAATTTTGTCTTTAATTCTAATTCTACTAATTCTCTAATTTGTTTCAATTCCATTTATTTCTCTTTTAAATTCAACGTAAGCATCTACAACGCCCTGACAACATTCGTAATTCTCAGTCTCCTTATAGAAGTCTAAGAGGTATCTTATATCCGCTTCGTGAAGCACTCCCAATCTAAGAGAGTGTAGGATATCGTCAAAACATTCTTGCTTATCTAAATACATATTACTTGTTTAAAAATAAAGCGACTAATAAAACCATAACCGCTGTTAAGTAAAATATTGCTATTGTTTCAAACATCATACTTTCTATAATATACCGTTAGTTCTTCTCCCTTGACAATAGGCCTCACAGTGTATAGGAGGCTCTCTGATTCGTTATCATGTACAAAGCAGTTAGGACTGTCGCTATGGTTTAGGAAACCCCCTAAAGGTGTTCTAATCGTTTCCCTGCAATAATGGTGGGTTACTCCAAAGCAATAACCTGCGATTATATTCTCTTTGGTAAATACACCCTGCCCATGTATCTTGCTATTCTTAATGGTTAATTCTTCTGGCAGAGGTCTGTACATTATATGTCTCCTTCTAATTCGTAATCGTAAACCTCCTTATTCTTTTCTACAAAGTATTCATTGTAGATTTCTATAGCCTGTTCGACATCGTACCTACCTGCATTGAAAGACCTCTCACTCACTCCATAGAATCCAATGGTAGCTGTAGTCTTATCAATAGCAATAAAGGTGAAGTCCCTAAAATCTACATCGAATAATTTACAGTAGATGTAAGCTTGACATCTATAAAGATACTCCCTTGCAGAATACTCAAACTTATTGATGTTTCCAGTAGTCTTTAAATCTACTATATAACCATCCCCTAAGATATCAGCCTTAGCTCTAAATGGCATCCCAAATAGATTACCAATGGCAGGGACTTCTTTCTGGGTGTGTTGCAACATATCAACAGCTCTTGAATTACTGTAAAACGATTCTGCCAATCTCTCTACCTGTTCCTTTTCACTCATAGTGAATGGTCTTGGGTGTTCCTTTAGAGCTTCCTTAAATACGTTTGTATTCCTACCCTTTATATCTACAAACACCTGCTTCTCATATACATGAGGTTCTAGTATCGCAGTATGAAATAGCCAACCAAATTCAAAAGCAGGATTAGTTTTAGAACCTGAGAGTAATGAATCTTCATAGGCTCTGGGCGAATACAATAGCTCCTTTACCGAACTACTCGACAAAGCATTTCTTCCGAGATAGCGATAATAAAATTCATCATCCATCATCTTTTCTAATAATTCTGACTTAGACCAGACCTTGTTGTCTAAGGTAGTTATAGTTTCTTGCATAATCTTTTTTTGATTGTTCATATTCTTGCTCCATCCAATGAAGCTCTGCTCTTTGTGATTCTAAGAACCACTCATATTCTAAAAGTTCTTTTGTCTTTCCCATTATCTAACGTAGCTTAATAGTTTCCTTATTATTTTTTCTATCTGACTCCCTACAAAATTAAGTGGGGATTCTATAAGATAGTAAACTACATACACAATGGTTTCAAGTATATAGAAAAATGCCAGAAGTAGGAATATGATAAATAACTTGGGTAAGTTCAGTATTACTTTCATATCGTATAGTTTTAAGCAAATCTATACAAAAATTTAAACAATCACAAAAACTTTAACATTTTATTGCTTGGGGTCAAAGTTCCCTTTCCATTGAGTCTGGCACACTGCAAAGCGTTGTTCTCTATCTGGGAACTCTTGAATCATCTTAGCATTATTCATACATCTTCTGTTGAAATCTACTTTTTCTTCGTACTTCTTGGGTTTCATTTTTAAAGGCATAATTATTATTTTTTATCGTTATTACTTGGTTCTAATTTCTCTAATCTTCTAGATAAGGCTACGCAGAATATTTGTAGTTCTTTTATCTCTCTTTTCATGTTTATAATAGTAACCTCTTTCATTGTTCTAAGTCTTTTTTTAATCGTTCTATATAACAAGCTCCATCTAACAATTCTTCTTGCAGATGCTGTAGCCATTGAAGTGTAGTAAGTTTACTATCGTACAAGGTGGTATCATACTTTGCGATACCAACCTTACTTCTAAGGGTAAGCATACTCTTTACGCTTTCCACTATAGGGTCGCTAATATCTTTCAGCCTCCTTGTATTGATTGGTTTACCATTTGTGTCGTCTCTATTCCAATAACTTGAAATACTATCTCCCATAAATCTAAAATTTACATTTTTTACAATCCCACTCTCTACCTAAATTATTAACGTAGTTTACAAATCCTTGTGGTTCTGGAAGTGTAACCCAATGCTTTTTATAATATACCCTTGTAACCTTACATTGGTTAAGGGGTATATCTACATTTTCATCATCACATTCATGCTCTACCTTTAGAACAATGGACTTCTCATTAGTGTGCCAACTATCACTAATCCTTTCCAGTAATAACCTTTGACCAGTAGGGATGGGTTTAAATTTACGTTTGACTTCTATCAGAATCAAAACCTTGTTATCAAATTCAAGGACACCATCTATATCCGATGGGTGGAGTTTGCCATTTTGTACTCCTGTGAAGTCAATGACTTGCTTCACCTTATTCCTGTTCTTTATCAGACTTGTACTGGTCATAGACTTTTTTTAATTGGTTATGTATATTATTTTTGAAACAAGGACTACAACTTGTAGGGACTGCTCCTTCATTGAACACCCTGTTATATATCTCTATCATTTTATTTTGGTTCTCAGGAGTAACTTCATTTTTAGTTACAGAATAGTAACTGTCTAAGAAATAATATTCTGATTCCAATAGGCATTCTGTTTTCTTGTAGGGGAACATCTTGTTTAGATATTCTCTACGACTATCGCATCCGCAGTCTTTTCCATCTGATAGCCATTCGACTACCTTTTTGATGCCAGTCGCTTTAGTAAACTTTTCTACAGTGTCTCCTAAACCTCTACTGATTTCTTTTGTAGGTTTGGTATTCTTCAAAGACACTTTCTCTGATTTTTTCTTTACCATTACTTAGTGTGTTAAAAATTGAACTTAAACTAATTTTGGTTTCCTTCGCTATCTTCCTCATGCTTTTCTTATCGTAGAAATGCACATTCCACATCTTCTTATCGTACCAATACCAATCTGAAACTATATCGTCTATCTTACTCACTAAATTGTCAAATAGATTCTCTACCTCCATCTTATCTTCATCTACATCGTCTATTATGTTTTCTCCTACAGGAACGTGATTATCCTTAGAATACTTGTGGAATCCATCTAGATACAGATTCCTTAGAGCAATGTAAACATAGTAAGTATTTATTTCTGTTTCGTTGTACATAATCTTGTACAATGAATCAGAATGCCTATGGACTATTTTAATGTACATTTCTTGTACAAGCTCATTGGCAGATTCATCATCACAGCCAAATGACTTAGCCATGTAGAACCACTCCTTATGGCGAGTAGCCAATACGTCTATAAGGCTCTTGGCTTCCAAAAGTGAAATGATATACCTATTATAAAAAACATTATCTGTACGAGGTGTTCTATTTCCTCTACATCTTCATCGGTGTCAAACTCTGTATTCCAGTAGTTGACTCCTAACATCACCCCATATATAGGGAACAATTGTACATACATATTAAACTGATTTTATCGTTGCTTCTATCCTTGAATTACCTCTGTCTATACCCATATACTGAACCGTTATATTCTTAACAAT
>ERZ1039804.437-NODE-437-length-26852-cov-10.868045_pt1 | contig 26852 bp, 13 predicted proteins | sample MGYA00383089_ERZ1039804 | MGnify/ENA primary metagenome ERZ1039804 (study PRJEB29581, sample SAMEA5548359) | metagenome | biome: marine; feature: coastal; material: water | depth 1 m | study: Short-term variability in the microbial, nano- and picoplankton...
AAACTAACCCCATCAGAATTGCTGTTCAGTATCCCGAAGAAGCCAGAGGCAACATCGGTATCGCAGTAACATTCCAGGGTGCGTTCTCATCTATGGTTAACAAGAACATCTATCCTGAGTTCCGCGTAAACCAGTCAACTGCTATCTTCATCGTTGGTGAAAGACTAGCTATTCTTGACGACCTTGGTGAGTTGATTCAGACTGACCTCGTAGTTGAGGAGTCAAATACAAACTTCTTCAAACTCAAAGGTAACTTTGATATCCTTCCTGGTGATATCTTGAAGGGTGGTATTTCTGGTGTTATCGTAACCGTCACTGGCGTAGAGAACAGCACTGTAAGGTTTGAAATTGACTCAGTATCACGTATCACTAACGGTTGGGCTGATGAAACTGGTTTCCTAAACGAGGAGTTCCAAGTAACACCAGACAATGACTATTATCAGAACCTATCTTACTCTATCAAGAGTACACGTTACTTTGATGAGGTCATCGGTCCAGTCAACCGTCTAGTTCACCCATCAGGTCTTAAGAACTTCGTTGATGTTAAGTTGGAGTCATCTGCTGCTATTGGCGCAACGTCACAGACAGCAACATCTATCACTCTTGACTTTGTTGGACTAACCGACAGAGAACTAACACCTTTGCGTGTTGATAGAATCAACAGCTTTGACCTTGGCTACGACCAGGACGTTAACAACAACAGAACCAACTCTATCCGCTTTAACAGCAGAACTCCAAACAAGCGTCTAACTGACTATATCGAAGTTAAGACTAACCGAGTTCTACTACATGATGATATCAGTAATGACTTCATTGATGAAGATAACGTAAGAGCACAGAAAGAGTACATTGACTTTAACGTCATCAGCAGCGTGTACACACGTGGAATGATTTTCGTCAGAAACCCATTCACTGACCAGGCTGAACTTATCGAAACTGTTAACATCACAGTTAACAACAACGCATTCACTATGCAGAAAGCTGTTATCTCTGATAACTTTGCTGGTTATGGTGAGTTCAATGCTGTATCACAGAACAGTACAGAATACAGCCTAAGGTACAAGCCATTCAACGGTGAGACCTTTGACTTTGACGCTAAGCTATTCACTAACATCTTCACCTTTGGTAGTGACCCAACTGAGAATATCGGTTATGTTGAGCTTGACGGTGTTGATACATCAGTCACCGCAGGTAATGGCGTAAATGTATTCTTCGGAACAGAAGATGATGCTGATGCAGCTATCATTCACGCAACTGTAACTAACGAGCAGAGTGAGACTTCATACTATGAGTTCTATGTCTTCCGTATTGGAAATGACACTTACTCCGCTACATATGGTTTCACTGGCGATGCATTTACTAACTTCAACAGTGGCTTTGTTGGTCGCTTTGAAGCTGGTATTGACGGTGACGATGATGTTATCATTGTCAACTTCATCAACGATACTGACGGACGTCTACTCATCACAACTAAGAGTATTGAGTATCAGAAGACTGACGTTGGAGTCAACCCATATCGTTTCAAGCGTAAGAGCATCCCAAGTGGAACTGAAAGAAGTATTATCCTTCAGTCCGAGCGCGTTGTTGGTCTTAAGAATGATGCATCTATTGAGTTCGCTCGTTATGACGTCGCACTATTCCAAGCCATCCGTAGTGTAGTTTATCTCTCCGCTAATGACTTCGGTGCTATCCATCAGGTAATGTTCTTGAACTCCGATGGTAATACTTACACGAATGAGTATCCATTCCTAACTGATGGTCCTGGTACCGTTGACGGTATCGGTGTTGGTACATTTGGTTCATACATCGACGGAACCGATATGGTTCTAGTATTCTACCCAGACCCAGGCTTGACTCCTGGTAGCTTGCGCATCACATCATACGATGAAGCATTCTACCGCGAACTAGACTCCATTAACTACAGAAACATTCCTTTGGTTTATGGTGAGTCTGAAGAGACATACTACATCGACCGTTTCATCGCACCATTGGGTCAGAGAACAAACAACGTTCGTTTCCCACTAACGTATGAAGGTATCCCCATCTATGAGAAGGTAGTCAACCCACAGACACAGATCATTGACGCTGGTCCAACTGGCTTCAACGTATTCAACGTCAAAGAGCACTTCTTCAGTACTGGCGAAGAGCTTTACTACACCCCAGGTTCATCTGTTGAAGCTGTAGTAGCAGAGCCTATCATCATTGCTCCAACCATCATCCCAGGAAGCGGTGGTATTACAACTACCATTATGCCTTCCAAGGTGTACGCTATTAAGAGAGACCTTAACCGTTTCTCCGTAGCAATGAGTCCTGGTCAAGCTACTAACCTAACTGAGATTGTTATCGTTGGTTTTGGTTCTGGCAACTCACACCGTTTCGGCATGGAAGAGAAGCTAGCCAAGACTATCATCACTATTGATGGTGTTCTACAGTCTCCTATCGCATCTTCTAACGTTATTTACGAACTAGCACAAGACATTGACTACGAGCAGAACTTGGTCGTTACTAACGGCATCGGTACTGTACGTGTGGGTGACTTACTCCTAGTTGGTAATGAAGAGTTCGTTCGTATCGACAACGTTGGCTTCGCAACATCAGTTGATGGTCCTATCAGTAATACTGGTGGTTTCCCACTACTAGATGTTAAACGTGGAGTCATTGGTTCTGCTGCTACTAGCCATACGGCTGGTGCAACAATGGAACTATACCGTGGTTCATTCAACGTTGTTGAAAGTGACGTCGTATTCACCGAGGCTCCTTCAGGTAAGGGTGCTCTATCAGTCAACAACAGTAACTTAGTTGAGATCAACTCCAAGTACCAAGGAAGAACATTCCTACAAAAAGAATACGATAAGATCGCTGTGTTTGACGACATCAGTGACCAGTTCAACGGTGACAGGTTTGACTTTACACTAACTTCCGCAGGAAGCACAGTTAATGAAGTTGAGAATGGTAGTGGCGTTCTACTTATCAATGACATCTATCAGACACCTACAACGGACAACAACGAAGGTAACAACTACTTCTACACATACAACCCACAGGTTGGTATTAACTCAGTCATCTTCACGGGTGTTACATCCGCGAACGGAAACAGAGCTATCTCTGAGTTTGACGTCAACCAGAACCAGATTCCACGTGGTGGACTCATCGTTTCCTTGGGTTCAACTCCAGGTCTAGGTTATGCTCCTCTATTTGGTGCATCACTTGAAGCTGAAGTATCTGGTGGTGTTATCCAGAGCGTACTTACAGACAATACCATCGGTGTTACTACTGCCGTTCGTTACGCAGAATACGATAACGTAACCGGTGAGATGAGCATCACTGCTATTGGTGCTTCAGCTACTGCCGAGATTGCTATCGCGGACGCACAGTATCAGAACATCTCTGGTTCACTTATCATCACATCACCAACACCGTTGGCTGACCTTGGTATTGTCAGAAGCGATATTGTGGTTATCAAGGACCTTGAGTTTGACTGCGCTGGTTTCTCAACCTCCGCTCTCGAAGTTCTCGATGCTCCATACGATAACATCAGCGGTATCGTAACTATCTACTCACTTGACCCACACGGTAGTAACATCGGTGACCGCGTTATCCTTAACGACCTTGAGTATTCTTGCGTTAACTCAGGTGTTACCACTACCATCTTCCCAGATGGAACTAACGGTTATGAGTTCTTTATCGTTGATATCCTATCAGATACTGCTATTGCGGTAAACGTAGGACCATCAACTATCGCGCACACGTACGTGGGTGCTGGTACTTGCTACGTTGGTATTACAACTACAACGTTCCCTGATACTGACGACACCTACCAGATCGTCTCTATCCTAGATGCTAATAGGTTCTCTATTGATGTTGGCGCTATTCTAACCATTCCACACTTCTACGTTGGTGGTGGTACATTCCAGAAGTTTGAACCATTCCAGCTCATTAGTGACGGAACAAACCCCGAGTTTGTATACCTTAACCGCCTTGAGTTCTCCTGCCCAAGTCCAGGTGGCGGTGGTTATGGTAGAGAGTTGATCATTGCTGACGCACCATACGACCAGGCAACTGGTATTGTAACCGTCAGAACAACCACGCGACATAAGCGTGTTCCTGGTAACCCCATTGAACTACGCGACCTCACATATGCTTGCGATGGTACTTCACTAACAACTCTCAATGTAACTAACGTTCTTTATGGAGACACAACTGGTTTCGCAACAGTAACCTTCGACGCAAGTCACGGTTCTGATATCGGAGACAGAGTACAGCTAAGTGGTATTGGTTTCACTTGTGGTGAGACATCACTACTAACCTTGGGTGTCATTGACGCTCCATACGATAACACAACTGGCATCGTAACTGTCAGGTTCGCTATTGACCACGGCACTACCCCTGGCGCTCGCGTACAACTAACCGGTCTTGGTTACACTTGTAACGATAACTCACTAACTGAGTTGGGTATTGTAACTGCTTCTTACAATAACGTAACCGGTGATGTTGACTTTGTTCTAGACGGTCCTCACGGTCTATCTGTGGGTGATATGACTAGAGTCGAAGATACTCGCTGGCAGTGTGACTCCCTCGCGGGTGGTTCTAACATCTTCCCTCGTCCTAACGTTGAAGGTCTAGACCACGAAGCCATCGTTGTTGGAAGTACAACTTCATTCACTATCAACGTCGGTAACAATGTATTCGTTCACGACTACTTGAGAGACGGTAGAGTATTCGTTGGTTTCACTACTACGCTATACCCCGATGGTACTCAAGGTTATGAGTTTGAAGTCTTAACGACACCTGACTCACAGTCTATTACTATTGGCGTCGGTACGCTAGCATTCCCACAGGAATACGTAAGCGGTGGTGTTGGTACTGTTGGTTTCACTACTACAGTCTTCCCAGACGGTACATTCGGTTACGAGTTTGATGTTGTGGACGTTGTCTCACTAAACACCCTTGTATTGGATGTAGGCGCTGCTCCTGGCATCGCGCACACATACGTGAGCGGTGGTATTGGTACCGTTGGCTTCACAACCACGGTATTCCCAGACGGAACCAATGGCTTCTCATTCCCCATCATCTCAACGCCTGATGCGTTCACTGTTGAGGTTAATGTAGGAGCTATCCCAGGCATCACTCACGACTACGTAAGTGGCGGCAGGATGAAGGTTGGTCTTAACACCGACTTCTTCCCTGACCGTGGTGAAGCGTTCCCATTCATCTTCCGTGATGATAGAGCACACTTCCGCGTTCTAGTTGGTGCCTCCGAGTTTACTCACACCTACGTTGGTGGTGGTGAAGTTGGACAGTACAACAAGAACAACCCCGGTTCTGGTTATAACCTACCATCTGTTGCTATCGGTATTACTGAGGAAGGTCACGTAGGCGCAGCCGCGTCTATCATCGCTTTCCCTGGTCCTGGTGGTGAGCTAACCAATATCGTTGTCTTAGACGGCGGTAGTGGCTACACAGACCCCTATGTATGGGCACCTGACCCCAACTATGCCAACTTACCAACTAAGGGCGTCTTCAGGCGTTCTACGGGCGTCTCATCAGAGACTGGTAAGAACCTATTCATCACTTGTGATGTTGGAGCTGCTACGACCACTGCTATTGGTCGCTCCGAATACTTCTCCGTCAACAACTACGAAATCTCTAACCAGGGATACGCTTTCCTCCCTGGTGATGTTGTAGAGGTTGTTGGTTTGGTCACCGATAAGTCACTAAGTCAACCTATCGAGCCATTCCAACTAACTGTTCTAGAAATATTCACCGATAACTTCTCTGCTTGGAACTTCGGTGAACTAGACTACATCGACAGCATCGCGGGACTACAGGACGGCGTACGTACTCGCTTCCCTCTCGTCTATAAGGGTGAGTCTTTCTCCTTCGAGAAAAACCCATCAGATGAAGACTCCGCAGCTATTGACTTGGATAGCATCTTGCTCATCTACGTCAACACGGTTCTACAAGTTCCTGGTTTGAACTACCTCTTCGATGGTGGTACTTCATTCACCTTCACACGCGCACCATTCGTAGAAGATGATATCGATATCTACTTCTATCGTGGTAAGCGTAACGTTGACTCTCGTATTGTTGTTGAGGTTGATGAGTCACTCCGCCCAGGAGACGAACTACAGCTCAAGCAAAACGATGCTCTTGAAGGTACTAAAACTCAGTTCATCAGAACTGTAACCGAGATTGCATCATCTGATACGGTAAGAACAAACCTATACTTCGGTAGTGGTGACCTAGAGACTGAGAAGCCTAGAGAAACTGCTTGGGATAAGCAAAAGCGCGACATCTTCATCTACGGAGAAATCGCACCCAAGACTAGAGACTCTCTAGAAGCTATTATCAAGCCACGCGGTTCTATCATCCGTAACTTCTTAGATACTGATACGGAAATGTTTGTTGATAGTGCTAGACTCTTCGACTACGAAAGGTTCACTTATCCACCAACAGTACTCACCAACTTGGAAGCACGCATCAACACGGTTCCTCCTGTTATTGTCCCTGCTGTCCTAGAAGCGGTTGTAAACTCAACCGGTGGTGTTTCATCCATCAACGTCATTGAGCCTGGTTCAGGTTATCCTGCTTCTGGTACAGGCGTGAGGATCACTATCGCAGCACCTCCTGGTGTATCTGCTCCTGCTGATGACCCAAGACGAGCACAGTTGTTCGTTGTATTCATCGGCGGTTCTATCCAACCAGGTGCTGTAAGCGTTCTCAACCCAGGTCAAGGTTACTTGCAGGATAGTCCACCGCTCATCAGCATCACGAACCCACCGGTTCCGTTTGAAGATGTTCTAGACTTGCCTATCATCCAAGGCTTCGCTGGTATTATCACGGGCATCCAAAGAACCCAAGGTTCTTCACCTGCTATCGGTAACGGTATTAGGTTCTTCTATAAGATAGATGACGTGACCGACCTTAACCAGTTGGTTCCAGGATACTCGGTTGTTGTTAGTAACACATCGGTTGGAAACGGTATCAACGCAGTTGGTAACATCGTTTCTGAAAACGTCGGAGTCGGTACTCAGTTCCTAGACTGTGTTTATCAGATATACGACCACGAACCACTGTCCCGTATCGGTTACTTCGACACTAACGTCATCGGTAACACGTCAGGTATTAATACCAGTGGCGACAACCTTGGTTACTTCAGTTGGGGCAGGTTTGCGAACATCGTTCGCGACATCGACCTATCACTTGACCTGAACCAAATCGACGGTTCTACTTATGACCCCAATATGAGAGAATATCCTCTCATTACGAGAACATCTGAAGGGCTACGAAACGAAGGCGGCTTACCCAAGAAAAAATAAGTAGGTTTCTGGAGTGTGTATAAATAATGTACGGACATTATATACGCACTCTGAAATTATACAATGGCTGCTCTTATCACAGATGAATTTAGGCTGTTTAATGCTGACAACTTCGTTGAATCAGTAACAGACCCCAACAATTCATATTACATTTTCGTCGGTCTTCCCAACCCAGTTGGTGACCTATATGGAAGATCGCCAGATTGGAACCAAGACCCCTTGGCTCCTATCGACAACTTCTCATACATTCGCAGTTGCTATGACTGGATGATGTATGGGAGAAGAATTACACCCGGCAATATTAGACGTGTTATCCGTCGTATTGACTGGAAGAAAGGTGCTCGTTTTGAGCAATACCGCGATGACTACAGTGTCTTCAACGTATCGCCAAACACGTCATCTACACGCCTGTATGACGCCAACTACTATGTGGTGAACGAAGATTTCAGAGTGTACATTTGCCTTAGCAATGGCTCTACAGGTGCAAATCCCAAAGGTAACGGCACAGAAGACCAGCCTACCTTTATTGATACTGAGCCTTCCGCAGCAGGCTCAAGTGGTGATGGATATATTTGGAAGTATCTATTTACAGTATCTCCTTCAGACGTCATTAAGTTTGACTCTACTGAGTATATTACTGTTCCTAACGACTGGTTGACTTCAGAAGACCCACAGATTGCGTCTATTCGTGAGAGTGGCGACTCTGATATCAACGACTCACAGCTAAAGCAAGTCTACATTGATAAAGCCGGTGCTGGTTATGCTGGTGGTGTTGGACAAGAAATGCGTATTATCGGTGATGGAACCGGTGCTAGAGCTATTGTTGACGTCAACTCCGGTACAATTACTCAGGCTCTTATCTCCAAAGGTGGTAAAGACTACAGTTGGGGCTTGGTTGACCTAGGTCCTATCAACCAGAATGCGTCACAGGCGGCAAAGCTTGACGTTATTATTCCACCTTCTATTGGACACGGCTTCAATATTTACGAGGAACTAGGTACTGACCGAGTTCTAGTTTATGCTCGTTTCGACGACTCAACTGAAGACTTCCCTATTGACACCCAGTTTGCACAAATTGGTCTCATTAGAAACCCAACCATCTTCAACTCAACTACATTGTTTACGGAGAATACATTTACATCCGCAAACTCACTAAAGATTCTATCTTTCAGTGGTAAGGTTGAAATTGGTGAGGTTATCAGTCAGGTGACTCCTGAAGGTATTGCTAAAGGATATGTCTGTTCATTCGATGAAGAGAGCAAGGTCCTTAAGTATATCCAAGACCGTTCACTATACTATAACCCAATTACAAAGACCAACCAAGACTACGTAGGTATTTCTACTTCTGGTAAGAGGATTCCTTTCGTTTCTTCTGGTGACCCCCTATCTACTGGGTCTGGTTTCTTGGGTTCTGTTGATACTACATTCAATGGTTCTACTATTACAGTAGCAAACAAGGCTGTTGAGTTGGGTGTTGAGTTCACAAATGGGCTCGCAAACCCAGAGATAAATAAACAGAGCGGGGAAATTATTTACTTGGATAACCGTCCGTTGGTGCCTAGAAACCCACGCCAAAAAGAAGACGTTAAGATTATTTTGGAATTCTAAACAATGTCTCAGATCAATTTAGATACAAGTCCGTATTTTGACGACTTTGATGCCGCCAAGGACTATTATAAGGTTCTGTTTAAGCCTGGTTATCCAGTACAAGCTAGAGAGTTAACTGTACTACAGTCTATTCTTCAGAACCAAATTAGTTCCTTCGGAGAGCATTTCTTCAAAGAAGGTTCAATGGTGATTCCTGGAAGTATCACCTACAACCCAAACTATTCTGCTGTCATCTTAGAGCCACAGCAGAACGGTATTGACGTGTCCTTGTATCTTGCTGAGTTGATCGGTAAGACAGTTCGTGGTGAAGTGACGGGCATCACTGCGAAGGTTGTCAACTTCTTACTCCCCCCACAGGATGGAGTAGATAACCCAACCATCTTTGTTTCGTATAATGACAGTGGCGGTGATGAAACCACCACAACATTTAATGCAAACGAAGCTATTATCGTAGAAGAACCAGTAACTTACGGTAACACAACTATTACTGGTGGTAGCATCTTTGCTACAACAGTGACGACAGATGCCACATCAACTGGTTCTGCCGCAAACATTTCTGATGGTGTTTACTTCCTACGTGGAACCTTTGTTCAAGTTTCTAACAGTACTGTTATTCTTGAGCCATATGTAAACACACCTTCATATCGTGTTGGACTACAGATTGCAGAGAGCGTTGTTACTGCTGGTCAGGACTCCTCACTATATGATAACGCAAAGGGCTTTAATAACTTCTCAGCTCCAGGTGCAGACCGTTTAAAGATCCAAGCGAGGTTAACCAAAAAGCCTCTCACCGACTATAACGATACTGACTTTGTTGAGCTACTCCGTGTTGAAGACGGTGATGTTAAGCGTATTGCTGAAGGAAGCGACTATAACCTTATTAAGGACTACATTGCAGAAAGAACTTACGATGAGTCTGGTGACTACGTTGTAAATGGTCTAGGCGTCGCTATTGATGAGTCACTAAATGACGGCATTGGTAATGGTGGTGTATACACCGAAGAGCAGAAGACAAGCCAAGGTGAAACTCCATCCGATGACCTAGCTATTGTTAAGGTGTCTGCTGGTAAGGCATATGTCCGTGGTTATGATACAAAGAACCCAGGCACACAGAACCTAGACACACCAAAGCCTAGAACTACCGAGAATGTTCCCCAAACAGCTATCCCGTTTGAAATGGGTAGCCTTTACTTGGTGAATAACACCTTTGGTACACCTGCTATTGGTCTAGATAAGGACGACAATATTGTTGAACTTTGGAATGGTAGAGTAAACCTATCCAATACACCAACTGGTACTCAGATTGGTGAAGCGCGTGTATATTCATATGCGTTAGAAGACTCTGCTTACGTTGGTAACAGAACTCCTTTCACATTATACCTATTTGATCAGCAAATCTTCACCACCATCACTCTAAACACAAGTGGTAATGGTAAAATCTCTGCTGCTTACCGTATCAAAGGTTTAAGTAGTGGTGCTGTTGGTTATGTAAGAAGCATCAGTGGAACTGAGCTTATCCTAACTCAAGTCAGTGGTGAGTTCTCTCGTGGTGAGGCACTATCTGTTAATGGTAACAAGGTTGACTCCTTTACTATTGCTAGTCTAGTAGCATACAAGGCTAACCAAGTCAAGTCCGTATTCCAGAACTCCGGTGCAGTAGTTCCCGGTCTTCAGGTTAACTTCTCTGCTGATACAAGGCAGTATCAAAGAGTACAAACTAACTTCACACCTTCTGACTTACACACCATCACATCTGGTGGTAATGTAACTTGTGGTGGTCGTGTATTCAACGCATATAGCGTTGGTGACCTTATCGTATATCAGAAAGAAGGTCTAACAGTACCTACTATCAACACGGTTACAGCTATAGCAGCCAACCAGTTAAGCATGACTGTTGGACCTACTGCTGATGTAGCAGACTTTGCTGACGGTACTCTACCAGGCTCAACTCTAAATGTTCCTGCTTTTACAAGTGAAGCAAGAGTATTGAACCAGGAAAACGCATTCCTCTATGCAGAAATGGAGGAAAGCAACATTGCTAAGGTTGACTTATCATCCTCTAGTTTAATCTTTGCTAAGCAGATTACTGGAGCAGCCAGTGATGCTGCTGGTACACTTACTGTTAATACATCTGACTTGAATGTCGATAACGCTAGCTTTATTGCGTTTGACCAAGAAAGATACTCAATTCACTATGCTGATGGAACGACACAGTCACTAAGCTCCAACCAAGTGAGTATTCTTGGTGGTACAGTAACCTTCCGTGGTATTAGAACTAACCAGACTTCTGTAACAGTCAACGTCACTGCTATTAAAGGCAGTATTAAGTCAAAGACTAAGGTTGTTGTTAAGAGTGAAGAGCTTCTTATTTCTAAGATCTCTACTGGTATTGGTACTGGTGACTTCGGTATGGAGTACAGCCCATACTATGGTCTCCGTGTAGATGACGAGGAAGTTTCACTCAACATCCCTGATGTAAAGCAAGTATATGCAGTATATGAGTCAACCGGTAAAGGTGCTCCTACTCTAGACGTTCTAGGTTTTGTATCTGGTCTAGCACTAGACACAAATGCAGTTCCTGGTGAACTCGTCAGGGGTGCTGCATCTAATGCTGTTGGTAAGATTGTAGATGCACCTTCTGAGTCAACTATTCGTTTCATTTACTTGAGTCAGGCGAAGTTTGAAGTTGGTGAGCGTGTAAGTTTCAGTGAGAACAAGCTCCAGAGTAACTTACAAGTAATCAATGAAGGAAACTACATTGACCAGACAAGCAGCTTCACATTAGATGCTGGTCAAAGAGAGCAGTTCTATGACTATTCACGTCTAGTAAGAAAGAATAACAAGGCTGCTCCTAACAAGCAACTCTTAGTTATCTTTGACCGTTATGCTGTTCCAGCTAACGATAAAGGAGACTTCTACACAGCTAACTCATATGATGAGGATAGCTATGGGTTTGGTATGCCTCTTCTAGGCTCCATCAGTGGTGCTGCGAAAGTTCGTGCGGCAGATACATTAGACTTCCGTCCACGTGTGGCTCCATGGACTAGCAACACCTCATCCCCATTTGACTATAGAACACGTACATTTGGTACTACTGGTTCTACAGCAACTCTAGTTATTGCACCTTCTGAGAGTATGACTCTTGGATATGACTTCTATGTTGGAAGAAAGGACAGAGTCCTTCTAGACAAAGAAGGTGACTTTAAGATGCTCTTCGGAGCACCTGCAATGTTCCCTGCACTCCCTACCATCTCCGATGGTGCTATGGAACTAGCACGTATTGAGTATCCACCATACTTATATAATGTAAACGATGCGAAGATCATCCAGATCGATAACAAGCGCTATACAATGCGTGATATCGGTAAGCTAGAAGACCGCATTGAGAACCTAGAAGAAATCACTTCACTATCTCTACTAGAAAGAGAGACTGAGTCACTACAAGTTCTAGATGGACAAGGTAATGACCGCTTCAAGACAGGTTTCTTTGCTGATGACTTTAGCTCAACTGCTCTAGTTGACTATGATAACGAAGAGACTCAAATTGACGTCAATGTAGACGTCGGTGCTCTAGTTGCATTCAGTGAGTTCGCAACAATGCCTCTAAGACTTAAGTTGTCTGAAGGTACTGACGAACAGAACGTTGACCTAAACCAGGACTTGGCTCTAGTTGACGCGAATACAACTAAGACTGGAGACCTAGTCACTCTTGACTACAATGAAGTTCAGTGGATCAACCAGCCTCTAGCATCACGTATTGAGAATGTAAACCCATTCAACGTCATCCTTTATGATGGTTCTGTATTCCTAAACCCACGTTCAGATGACTTCGTTGTTACTCGTCAGATCGGTAACAGGCGTATTGATGTATTTGGTTCTACAACTGGAAGCTTCAATAGAACGTTCGTTGAGAGTATTGAAGTAGCTCAGTTCATGCGTGAGCGTAACGTTGCATTCAACTCCAACGGCATTCGTCCTCTAACACGCTTCTATCCCTTCTTTGAGGGCTCTGGTGGTATCGACGTTATACCTAAGCTAGTTGAAGTTTCTATGCGTTCAGGGACCTTCCAGGTAGGGGAGACAGTACGTGGTTTCAACGGAAACTCACAGATCTTCGCTGCTCGTGTTGCTGCTCCTAACCATAAGACAGGTAACTTTAACCAGCCACAGAGAACATACACACTCAACCCATACAATAGAGAGATCTCTATTCCTGCACAGTATTCAACATCTTCAACTATCTTGAACGTTGATACTGGTTCACTTGCTGATATTTCCGATGATAGATTCTTCGGTCTTATCGCCACAGGAACAAGACTAGTTGGTTCTGCTAGTGGTGCTGTTGCTGACGTCTCCGATGTAAGACTTGTATCTGATAGTTTTGGTGAACTATTAGGAAGCTTCTTCTTCCGTGACCCATATGCTGCTCCAGCTCCTGCTTTCAGACTAAGAACTGGTATTAGAACCTTCCGCTTATCATCCAGTCCAACTGATGACCAGCCAACTCTAGGTGGTACTAACATCTCATTCGCAGATGCTGCATTCGAGTCTTCAGGTACTGTTCAGAACAGAAGAACAGAAAGCGTAACTATTCGCGACCTACCACCCCCACCACCACCAGTTATTATTGATAACACGGTTACAAACAACTTCACTATTGACCGTACTGTTACACGTGTTATTGACCGTACTGTTACTAATAACATTACAACTCGTCAAGTTATTGATAGAACCAGAACCATCAACCGAACCGTTCGTGTTAGAGATGATGACCCATTGGCACAGACTTTCCGTGTTGATGAGACTGGTGCATTCTTAACGTCAGTTGATATCTACATGGCGTCTAGAGCGGCTTCTGATAACCTAACAGTTCAGATTCGCCCAACTACTCTTGGTACTCCAGAGAACTTCATCATCCAAGACTACGCAGAGGTCATTCTATCACCTGACCAGGTAAACATCTCTAATGATGCTACGGTAGCAACTAACGTTGTATTCCCATCACCCATCTACCTAGAAGCTGGTATTACATATTCCCTAGTTCTACTAGCACCTACAACTGATGAGTACACAGCTTGGATCGCTAGAATGGGCGAAACCAACCTAGGCGGTGTTACTGATGTTGACTTCGATACTAACGCACTACCGGGTGATACCATTAATAACTCAGCTCAGGCTGGTTCTGCTATCATCTCACAGCAGTATCTAAATGGTTCACTATTCAAGTCACAGAATGGTTCTATCTGGACACCTACACAGTTTGAAGACCTTAAGTTTACTCTCTACAAAGCAGAGTTTACTACACAGTCTGCAACGGTATTCCTAACTGACCCACCTATTGGTAACCAAACACCACTACCTGCTAACCCAATTCAGACTCTACCCAGAGAGCTTAAGGTACCTGTATTCTCAACCACATATCCATTCACCCCAGGTGATGCTATTGTGTCTGTTGGTGCTGGTTCATCTGAGACGATTAAGATTCGCTCTGACCTACAAGGTGTCGGTGGTCCTGCTGGTCTCCTTGAGATCACTGACCCAGGTATTGGTTTCGTTGACGGAACATACAGCCCAGTCGAACTATACAACTTAGATAGTTTAGGTGAAGGCGCAACTGTTTCTGTTACTATTGTCGGTGGTGAGATTGATACAGTTAATGTCCTAACCCAGGGCGAAGGCTACAAGGTTGGTGATACTGTTGGACTTACCACTACTCAAGTAGATGGTGCAGGTGGCGATGCTATCCTAACAGTTGAAGTTATTGGTCAAACCGATACCTTATATGTAACCAACGCAACTGGCTGGAGAGCATTCACTGTAACAGACAGCATTAAGGTCCTTGACCCAGTAACTGAGGACTTGGCTTTCACGGGTGTTGGTGTACGAGCACCATCTACTGTACAGGCTCCAATGAACGAAGGTGATGTATTCGTAGTCAACTTCCCTGTTCACGGTATGCAGGCTGACCAGAACTTCCTATCCATTACCGGTGTTCTACCTGATACCCCAGGAACAGTTCTAGAGCAGCAGATCAACATTGAGTCTAACTCCATTGTTGTTGCTGACGAGCTTGTATTCGCAACCTTTGAGGGCATTAGTACAAGTAGTGGTTATGCATACCTAGGTGGCGAGATCATCGAGTATACCGACAACGGTAACGGTGAGCTAGGCATTCTACAGAGAGGCGTAGACAGTACTGCCGTTTCTATTCACAATGCTGGTACTCGCATCTTCCCATACGAAATCAGTGGCGTATCCCTAAGAAGGATCAATACTACCCACGAGTTGCCTATTAACTCAAGTTTGGGAGACACCCGAGACATTAATACGCTACCATTACGTATTGATAGAGCTGGTCGAGACAATGTAAATAACTACTTGTCCTTCAACTCCGAACAGCAAGTCGGTGCTGACTCTGCTAGAGCATCACAGAACTTCCAATACAACAGGATGTATCCATCTATTGGACTCCTAACACCAGGCAGCACTACTAACATTACAGCAGCACTACGCTCTGTTAGTGGAACCAGTGCCGGTGGCAATGAGGTTTCATTCCTAGATCAAGGCTTCCAGCCAATCACATTGAATGATAACAACACGTTTGATAGTCCAAGACTCATCTGTTCTACTCTAAACGAGAGAGCATTCTTACAAGACCTACCACAGAACAAGTCATTCACTCTTGGCTTGACCTTTAGCTCTTCCGATAAGAACTTGAGTCCTGTTATTGATATGGCTCAGTCGAACATTATCTTTGCGCGTTCTGCTCTCAATAAGCCAGTTACAAACTACGCTGATGACCCCAGAACAAACCAAGTAATCGGTGACCCACATAGCAGCATCTACATCGCTAAGGCTGTTACGCTACAGAACCCATCAACATCGTTGAAGGTTATTCTAAGCGCATACAGAGACCAGTCAGCAGACATTAGAGTCCTATACAGACTCTTCACTCCTGATACTCAAGGAAGCACAGACCCAACTTGGGAACTATTCCCTGGTTACTTGAATATGCTTGATACTGATGGCGATGGCTTCGGCGATACTATCATTGACGCTTCCAAGAACGACGGTCTTCCTAACAGACAAGTTCGTGCAAGTGCTATCCGTGAGCCTCTAGAGTATGTCTATGAGGTAACTGACCTCCCTGAGTTCTCTGGCTTCCAGTTGAAAGTTGTATTCAGCGGCTCAAATGAAGCAAGAGCACCATTCTTACGTGATATTCGCGCCATTGCACTAGCTTAAATGTCTAAGAAAAACCCATTAGTTAGAGTAGAGGGCTCAAACTCCCTCTACCGCACACAAACTGGCTCCATCGTTAATACCGATGAGGCTAGTTTTAATGCGTATATTAAGAAAAGAAACTCCCATAAGTACCAAACTGAACAGATTGGTACATTGACTAAGCAATTGCTAGAAGCTAAAAGTGAAATAGAAGAGCTAAAAGAACTGGTAAGACAAGCTTTAGAAATTAAGGGTGGCTAAATAAAGGTGTAAAGACTATTTTCAGTCCTATGGGTGCCTACGTATCAAACATTACTATTGATCAAGGTACTGATTTCTCGGCGAGTTTTAAACTAGATGACGCCGGAACTTCAGTTCCCATTAACCTAACCCAGTTTAGGGCTTATGGACAACTCAGGAAATACTCTAGTGCCGGTTTCGGTGTAGAGTTCCTAGTTTCCATCCCCAACCCCAGGAAGGGTGAACTCGTTATTGCACTCAATGCCATCCAAACTTCTGCCCTTAAAGAGGGTAGATATGTATATGATGTTGTCTTAGTCAATAAGACAGACAACAAAGTATATCGTGTTGTTGAAGGTATGGCGCTAGTTTCACCAGGAGTAATAGACATGCAAAGCGGCATCATCAAGCCATCAAATCCACCGGTCTCTATTGGACCAAACCCACCAGCAGATCCTATCGAAGGAAACCTATGGTGGAACAACCACGACGGTCGTATGTACATTTACTACACCGACAAGGATAGTTCCCAGTGGGTCCAGACCAATCCATCCAGCCAAGATACCGAGAGGTCTGACTGATGGCAAACCTACTAGACCAAATTGGACAAAGAAATGTTGTCCGAGTTGTTTCACAAGGTGTTCCCTCCTCACTAGAGGGACTCAGTGATACTGACTTTAGTGGTATTGGTACTGGCTCTGTTCCTGTATGGAACGGTGAGATCTTCACCCCTAGAGTAACAGAGTGTCAGTTGGAAACATCAACGTGTCTCCTAACTGTAGACCCAGTAACAAACGCCACTGGTTTCACAGACACTCTTGACGGGGGTATGTTCTAATGGCAAAGCCAACTAATAGGCAGGAGCTTGTAGAGTACGCTCTAAGGCGTCTAGGAGCCCCTGTACTAGAGATTAACGTTGCTGATGAGCAACTGGATGATATTCTCGATGATACTATCCAGTACTTCCAGGAGAGGCACTACGATGGAGTCATCCGAACGTATCTAAAGTACGCTTTTGATGAAGACGATATCAAGCGTGGTTCAGACTACAACCCATTCTTTGAAGCGGGTGTTGAAGATATTTCAGGTACTTATCCTGGAGCATCTGGTCCAACAGTCGATAGATTTATTGAGAACTCAAACTATATTAACTTACCACCTCACATCATTGGTGTTGAGAAGGTAATGACACCTCCTCGTGCCACTGGTGGTGCTCAAGGAGGTATACTTTATCCAGGTCAGATCTTGGGTCCAGGGGCTTCCCCTTATGGCGCAGGAATGGGCTACTTAGGTGGCATGGGCAACTTTGGTGGCGGTGGAATGACCGACTATTACTTGGCTATGCAAATGCGAGCCACTTATAACTTTATGTTTAATCCTACGGCACCTATTCGCTTTAACAAGCGTCAGGACCGTTTGTACTTAGACATTAACTGGAATAAACTGTCCGCAGGAGAGGTTATTGTTATCGAGTGCTACAGAGCATTAGATCCAGAACATTTCTGTGAAATTTATAATGATAGTTGGGTCAAAAGATACCTTGTTTCTGCCATTAAGAAGCAATGGGGTCAGAACCTAATTAAGTTTACAGGAACTAAACTTCCTGGTGGTGTTGAAATGAACGGCAGACAGCTATATGACGATGGCGTCAAGGAACTTGATGATATCAAGTCCGAAATGTCCAGCACCTACGAACTTCCACCTCTCGATTACGTCGGTTAACTAAACAAATGGTCGTCAATCCCTTCTTTCTCCATGGCTCCACTAGGGAGCAGAGCCTACAGCAGTCTCTCATTAATGAGCAGATTCGTATGTATGGTATGGATGTCTATTACATTCCTAGAGAGTTTGTAAGGGATGCGTCTATTATGAGGGAGGTTACTTCCTCTGAGTTTAGGTCGTATTTTATTATTGAGGCTTATCTCAATAACTACGATGGCTACGCTGGTCAAGGCGACATTATGTCGAAGTTCGGCATTCAAGTTAAAGATGAGATCACACTCACCTTATCAAGAGAGCGATATGAAGACTATATCGCTCCTTTCTTGAATTCAAGAATGTTGTTCTTAATGAACTCCATTAGGAATACAGACTCACTACCAACCATTCAAAGACCTAGGGAAGGCGACTTAATATATTTCCCACTAGGCAGAAGACTTTTTGAGATTAAGTTTGTAGAGCACGAGCAGCCATTCTATCAGTTAGGCACCGGCTATACATACGAACTCCAGTGTGAGCTATTCAGATATGAAGATGAGGTACTCGATACATCCATTGATGAGATTGACTCCACTATCCAGTCTATTGGAGACATAACAACTCTAAGTTTGGTAAGACTTTCACGTCGTGCCGAAGTTTCTGTTGGTTTGGCGTCTGGGTATATCAAGGATCTTATCCTATTGAACGAAGGTTCTAACTACACATCACCACCTAATATCATCATCAGTCCACCAGAAGTTGGTATTGACCCAGATGTTATTACACTATTAACTCTTCCCGACAGTAATATTGATACTTCTGCTATCAAACAACTCGTTAGGTTTAACAATGGAGCTGGATATTTAGAGAACCCAACAGTCACATTTAGTGGTGGCGGAGGAAGTGGTGCTCTAGCCAGGGCTTCTGTTAGGCAAAGTTTGGGTGTAGTCAAGTTTGATATTGACGAGCAAGGTTCTGGATACTCTGAAGATGCAGCTATTGTTGTGTATGATGAAGAAAACAACATCGTTGCTGAAGGTGTAGCACTAACTGATGGCACTAAGATTGTAAAAACTATCATCACTGACCCAGGCGAAGAGCTTACAGCGGCTGCTTACGCAGTGGTCTCTGAACCAGCCTCTTCTGGTGAAGGCACGTATATCTACAATGAGATAGTAGAAGGCTCTCAGTCAGGCACACAGGCACGTATTAGGGGATGGGATCAGGTCACATTGGAACTCCAGTTGACTAACTTGGACCCAGAGAAGAATGATGTATTCTTTACTCCAGGCGAAGTCATCACTGGAAAGACCAGCGGAGCCCAGTATTCTGTTAAGGCTTACTCAGATAAGCAGGCTTATCAGGATGAGTATACTGATAATGATAATATTGGAGAGGTTGCTGAGGTAGTAGTAGACACTTCAGAGTATAACCAGTTCGCCCCAGAAGCATTTAGATTCGATGATGATGAAGTGAATTTCAATGACGAAGACCCATTCGGAGACTTTTCCTAAATATATACTGTTAATATTAAATATCTGAAATGGGTGAATATTTCTACCATGAAATCTTTAAGAAGACTGTCGTAGGTTTCGGCAATCTTTTTAAGGATATTCATATTCAGAAGATTGACAAGAAGGCTAATGTCATCAATGACATGAAGGTCCCTCTTGCTTATGGACCAACGCAAAAGTTTTTGGCTAGACTTACTCAGCAGGCTGAACTTGATGCGCCGGTACAGATCACTCTTCCTAGAATGTCTTTTGAGATGACTAGCATCGCATATGACGGTACTAGAAAGACACAGCCAATTCAGATGTTCAAGACAACTGATAAGGGTGAGAAACTACAGAAAGTATATCTTCCTGTTCCTTATAATGTTGGGTTTGAACTCAGCATTATGGCAAAGTTGAATGAAGATGCTTTACAAATTATAGAGCAGATTCTTCCATACTTCATCCCATCATTTAATATTACTGTTGACTTAGTCGATAGTATTGGTGAAAAAAGGGACATTCCAATTGTTCTAGAGAACGTCAACTTCACAGATGACTACGAAGGTGACTTTAGCGAGAGGCGTGTGTTGCTATACACATTGTCTTTCACTGCTAAGACCTACCTATTCGGACCTATCAATGATGCGTCTGATGGTCTCATCAAAAAGGTACAAGTCGATTATCACTTGGGCACAGAAAAAAATGCCCCAAGAGAAGTCCGCTATACCGTTCAGCCAGACCCAATCGATGCTGAACCTGAAGATGACTTTGGTTTCACCGAAGAAACCACAGTATACTATGACTCAAAAGTCTATAGTCCTACCCAAAATGAGGATTACACTCCATGAGTAACTTTGACTCTATCGATGAAGCACTGGACATAGAGTCCAGTGTAGTACCCCGCTCCCCCAAAGAGCACGACCTTGTTAATGTATCTGACGACTCTTCATTAGATGCTCAACCCAAGGATGCTACTATGGACAGACAGAAGGACTACGAATATGCTAGAGCACAGCTCTATAGCTTGATCGAGAAGGGTCAGGAAGCCGTTAATGGTGCCTTAGAGCTAGCAAACGAGGGCGACAGTGCGCGTACCTATGAAGTTGCTATCAACGGCATTAAGAGCGTTTCTGAAGTGGCTGAGAAGCTCCTTGACTTACAAAAGAAAGTTAAGGACCTAGACGCCGAAAGCATTAATACCAACCAAACGAACGTTACAAACAACTCCGTCTTTGTTGGGTCTACATCAGACCTACAGAAAATGATCAAAGAAGGAATTATGTCTAATAAACTACCAGAGGTTTGAACAATGGCTAAAGATAAGAAAAAACGTTGTAAAGAATGTGAAGGGATGGGAGACGAATGTAAGTGTCCCAAGAAAGCTAAAAAGGGATACTACGGTCTTGAGCGTTATGGTGATGAAGATGACCATGGCTATGATGACGCATCTATGGACAGTGGTGACGGTGGTGGTGCTATGGGTGAATCTATCAAGATGCCCGAAGCTCCTAGTGATGCTGACAAGCACACCAAAGATATGTCATCAACGAAAAAGCAGAAGAGTCTAGACAACTTCAAGTCTGCCGCCTCTGATGCTAAAAAGCGTCAGAAGTATAAAGATGAGAACGATGAGCTAGCTGTTACTCGAATGAGGAAAGGCGTTCGTTTCTATGATAGCAAGGGGTCTGGCTATCTCAAAGATGGTAAAAAAACATATGACTAAATAACTGTGAAAGGTAATTTAGTAATGGACGGTTTTTATCGTCACTGGATGTCCAATAACCTTTCACATTATTTTATCAATTCCTGTTATCAGATATGGCTAAGAAGAAGGGGCTATGGGATAATATCCACGCTAAGCGTAAGCGTGGTGAGTCTCCTGCTAAGAAAGGTAGTAAGGACTACCCAGAGACACTAGACATTGGCGAAGGTCTAAAGAAAGCTCGCAAGAATGTGGGCGCTGATACTTGCTGGGATGGATATACAGCCAAAGGCACTAAAAAGAAAGACGGTAAAGAAGTACCTAACTGTGTAAAGGAAGGTAAGTCATTCAGTCAGTTCTGTTCTGAGGCGTACGATAAGCCCGAAGAGAAGCTAAAGACTGACCGTAACATGTTCAGCATCCCTACGGATGAACGGGACGCAGCTAAAGAAAGAATGCTCGCTAAGGCTGAGGCTAAAAAAAAAAAATAAATGAACTCAATAGAATGACTATTGAGGATGCTGAGGGAAACCTAGCAGCCGAGATCGTTGACTTAATTGGACCAGAGCCAATGACTGGCTGGCGTCAGCAGATGATAGAGGACTGGTCAAAAACAAATAAGAAAGATAAGGTAGATGGAATGGGTGATGCCGCCATTAAAGCTTATCGCCGTGAGAACCCAGGCTCCAAGCTAAAGGGTGCTGTAACAGGCAAGCCGAAGAAAGGAAGTAAGGATGCTGCTAGGAAATCCTCATATTGTGCCCGTTCTGAAGGACAAAAGGACATGCACAATATAGACTGCTCTAGTACACCAGACAAGCCTGTTTGTAAGGCGCGTAAAAGATGGAACTGCTAGCATTTAACACCCAGTTTTTAACAACAGCCCTAGACCACCAGTGGTTTTTGGGGCTTTTGTGTTGGCTACTTATAGTAGTCCCCGTTATAGGACTTATCTGGATTACACCACAAAAGTAGACTTTTGTAAAGCAACTCGCTTAAATAGGTGTATGGTACTCCTTAACACCCATGACCGTCCCACACATCTTCGGCACATACGTCGGAATTATTGTTGTCTCATTACTCATCAAACTTTCTAAGGAATAAATAATTCATATTTACTTTACCGGGTAAGAAGTATGGCTGGAATAGGCTCAATGAATGTCTTTTACCAAAGGCATGATGAGAATAACGTACAAATTCCCAACCCAGCATCAACTGCTGATAATAGCGATCCTGGTCAAGGATGGTCTAACCTAAACTACTTAGACTTTAATGGTGACTATGTTCGCTATGATGCAGACGGAAATGTTGCACCAGTACCTCAGCCATATCAGAGATACAATGATGAAGGTAATCCAGTAACACCCGCAACATATGTAAGGCACGATGAGAACAATAACGTAGTTCCCAATCCACCTCCAATCCCAAACTCATAACTAGAAGGCTCCTACATAACATAGGAGCTTTTTTATTATGGCTGATACCCAGTACCTTGGTAACCCCAATCTAAAGAAGACGAACGTACCTGTTCAGTTCTCCAGAGAACAGGTAATGGAGTATATCAAGTGTAAAGATGACCCCATTTATTTTGCTCTAAACTATATCAAAATTGTTTCACTTGACCACGGTATTATTCCGTTCAAGTTATATGACTTTCAGGAAAACCTCATCCGTAGTTTCCATGAGAAGAGATTTACCATCTGTAAGATGCCTAGACAGACTGGTAAGTCCACTACTTGTGTTGCTTTCCTACTCCACTATCTAATTTTCAACGACAACGTTACTATTGGTATTCTAGCGAACAAGGCGTCCACTGCGAGAGAGATTCTTGGGCGTTTACAGTTGGCTTATGAGAACTTACCACAATGGATGCAGCACGGTATTATTTCTTGGAACAAAGGTTCTGTTGAACTTGAGAATGGTTCCACTATCCTAGCTGCTTCTACATCAGCGTCTGCCGTTCGTGGTATGTCGTTCAACATCATCTTCTTGGACGAATTTGCGTTCGTTCAAAACAACATTGCTGATGCGTTCTTCGCTTCTGTATATCCAACTATTACTTCTGGTAAGTCAACGAAGGTTATTATCGTTTCTACCCCACACGGTATGAACCACTTCTACCGAATGTGGCACGATGCTGAGAAGGGGAAGAATGACTACAACCCCATTGAGGTTCACTGGTCGCAGGTTCCTGGTAGGGATGATGTGTGGAAAGAGACGACTATTAAGAACACCTCGGAAGAACAGTTCAAGGTTGAGTTTGAGTGTGAGTTCATTGGTTCTGTTGATACACTCATCTCGCCAATGGCGTTGAGGTCTATGGAATACAGAAACCCAGAGACTTCTAGTGAAGGTTTTGATGTATACTATCCACCCGAAGAGGGGCATAGGTATATGGTGACCGCTGACGTTGCTCGTGGTGTTGGAAAAGACTACTCCGCTTTCGTGGTATTTGATACGACAGAGTTCCCATATAAAGTAGTAGCCAAATATAAAGATAATGAAATTAAACCGATGGTCTTCCCCGGAGTCATCAATAAGGTTGCCAAGTCATACAATATGGCTCACGTTCTTATTGAGGTAAATGATATTGGGGACCAAGTTGCATCTATTCTCAACTATGACCTGGAATATCCCAATGTAATGATGTGTGCGATGCGAGGTCGTGCCGGTCAGCAGCTTGGAAGCGGCTTCAGCGGCTCCAAGACGCAGCTAGGCGTGAAGATGAGCGTGGCTACGAAGAAACTAGGCTGCTCGAACTTAAAGGCGCTTGTAGAGGAACGTAAGCTTACCTTTGAAGACTTTAATATTGTCCAGGAGCTTACCACCTTCATCTCCAGGAACAACTCATACGCGGCTGAAGATGGCTGTAATGATGACTTGGCTATGTGTATGGTCATCTTCTCTTGGGCAGTGGCGCAGGATTTCTTCCGCGAGATGACGGACAATGACGTCCGCAAAGCCATCTATGATGAAAAGGAAAATCAAATTGAGCAGGATATGGCTCCCTTTGGTTTTATGAATGATGGTACGGAAGACGAAACATTTGTTGACGGAAATGGGGACGTCTGGAGCACTGTTGGTAACAGCTCTGGGAGTGCTGGAGTCGATGAATATGGGACTATGAATTATATGTGGGACTATATGTAACGTTTGTAAATGTTATTTTTCATAAATATTTTTAGATTATTCGGACTTTCACTAGGGAGAACAAACAGATGCCAGTAAACTTAGCATCGCCCGGAGTTCTTGTCAGAGAAGTTGACCTTACTTTGGGTCAGGTACAGACTTCTTCAGACAAGACCGGTGCCATTGTTGCCTCTTTTTCAAGAGGACCTTGCGATGAGCCGGTGCTGATCGCCAGCGAAAATGAGCTACTAGAAATTTTTGGTCAACCATCTTCTACTGATAGACAGTATGAAGGTTGGCTAACAATCGCATCATACTTAGCCTACGGCGGTATTATGCGTGTTGTACGTTCTGACAACTCAGAACTATCAAACAGCTACGCAGGCGCAGCAACGACATCCATTAAGATTAAGAGCCTTGAGGACTACAATGCTCTCGGTTACGATGAGAATATCATCCCAGGTTACACAGCCATTTCCAGAAGCCCAGGTTCCTGGTCAAACGGCGTAAAAGCAGCATTCATCGACGGAAGAGCTGATCAGACATTTGTAAACGTCGGACTCACTACTATCGGTATTGGGCTTTCACTAGGTCAAGGTGTTATTCAGCCTATCAGCAAAGTTGCTGCTGGTGCTGGTACTACCCAGCTTGTCGAAGGAAACCTAAAAGGTATCATTACTGGTATTAGTACAGCAGACGATACGGTAGATGTAAAGATTCTATCCTTCATCCCTACAGCAGGTCCAAACACAGGAGTTGAGAGCGAGGTTGACTATCAGCAGGGTGGCACTTGGTCATTCGTTACTGGTGGTTTCGACGCTTACTCACCAGTTGGTTTAGTTACAGCAGTAACAACCCAACTACCAAGAGACTGGTTCGATGACCAGAAAGTATCACTATCAGGTGGTCGCGTTGACGTTTCTTGGAACACCATCGCCCCTCGTCCAACAACTACTGAGTTCGCACGCAGCCGTAACTCACGTTTTGACGAAGTTCATATCGTATTGTTTGATGATACCGGAGAAGTAACAGGTAATGCTGGTACTATTCTAGAGAAGAACATCGGTATCTCAAAAGCAAGAGACGCTGAGTTCTCAGTTGGAACTCCTTCCTATTGGAGACGTCATCTAGCTAATACTTCTAGCTACTTGTTCGGTGGTTCACAGCCAGACGATGTTATCGCAACCTCATTTGAAGTTGGTGGTAACGGTTTCGTTCCTGAAACTGGTGGTCAGTGGGGACAACAAACCCGTAACATCAGGTTCTTCGGTTGTGGAAACCTACAGCTTATCCTAGAGAACGGCACGAACTACGATGGACTAGAAGACCTAGACGCTCCTGGCGCTCTACGTGTTTCTGTTGGCGACATTGCTGCTGGATACGACAACTTCGAGTCTGATGACGAGACTGACGTTGACTTCATCCTAATGGGCTCCGCTGCTTATAGCGAAGCTGAGGCACAGTCACTAGCTAACAAAATCATCGGCATTGCCGAGCAGCGCAAGGACGCACTAGCGTTTGTATCTCCATACCGCGCTTCACAGATCACCGACTCATCTGCCGGTGCTCAGATTACTATCAACTCTGAAAGGATCACTACAAACCTTATCTCCTTCTACTCCACCGTTGCTTCTTCAAGCTACGCTATCTTGGATAGTGGTTATAAGTATATGTACGACCGCTTCGCAGACAAGTTCCGCTACGTTCCTCTTAACGGAGACGTCGCAGGCTGCTGCTGCCGTACCGACCAGGTTGCTTTCCCTTGGTTCTCCCCAGCAGGAACAACCCGTGGTGCTATTCTAAACGGAGCACGTTTAGCATACAACCCAACACAGATCCAGAGAGACCGTCTCTACTCCGCACGCATCAACCCAGTCATCTTCTCTAACGATACTGGTGGAATCGTACTCTACGGAGACAAGACTGCTATTGCTTCTGCAAGTTCATTCGATAGAATCAACGTTCGCCGTTTGTTCATCTACATCGAAGGCGCTATTGAAGCTGCTGCACAAGACCAACTCTTTGAGTTCAACGACGAAGTTACCCGCACGAACTTTGTCAACATCGTAGAGCCTTTCCTCCGCGACGTTGCTTCTAAGCGTGGTATTACAGACTTCATCGTTGTCTGTGACGAGACCAATAATACACCAGCGGTTGTTGACCGCAATGAGTTTGTTGCTGACATCTTTGTCAAGCCAACTCGCTCCATCAACTTCATCGGACTTACATTCGTTGCTACTCGCACGGGCGTCAGTTTTGAAGAAGTAGTTGGAACTGTTTGATCGCTACTACCGGATAACCAAGGAGAAACCAACTAATGGCAAGTACAAGAAAGCAGGTAGAGTCCCCAGTATTGAGGACTATCAGCGACTTCAAAGCAAAAATGACTGGTGGCGGTGCTCGCCCCAATCTATTTGAAGTTGTCTTACAGTTCCC
>ERZ1039804.439-NODE-439-length-26812-cov-38.536831_pt1 | contig 26812 bp, 27 predicted proteins | sample MGYA00383089_ERZ1039804 | MGnify/ENA primary metagenome ERZ1039804 (study PRJEB29581, sample SAMEA5548359) | metagenome | biome: marine; feature: coastal; material: water | depth 1 m | study: Short-term variability in the microbial, nano- and picoplankton...
GTGAAAACAGGTTTGTCCAATCGAGATGTGAGAAGATCCCATAAGGCACCGCTTCTGACCAAGACCCCATCATAAGGGGGCGGATCAGACCTAGAACCAAAAACAGCCAGATCGCAGAGGCAAAGGCCCAGCTGACATGTTTCCCAAGGCCCAACTCTTCGGCGCGCAGATAGGTGCGGATCCACCAAGAGATGACTGAGACCAGCAAGAAGAAGGAGGAAATCAACCACCAGCCACCTTCGTTCAAAGGCGCCATGCCGAGACCATATTCTTCTGACGGTGGCTCCAGTGAGAACCAGAACAGATCACGTATGAAGACGGCCGGAGAATAATCCGCCTGGGCCCAAAAGTTCAGGCCGACGATAAAGAACCACAACAGTCCGGTGGCCAGTGAAACGACGCCGAACATCCCCAGATGCAGCGGGCCCAATTGCGCATTGCCCAAAATGCCAGCCAGTTTTGAAAAACCAGCCTTATTGGTGCGCTCACGGGCGATGTCACCGGTCGGGTCCATACCCATTTCGGGAGGACCTTGCACTTGAACCTGTGTGAAAATATTTTGATATTCCATGTTTCAGTCCCCCTTAAAGATCCGCCCACCAGGGCAATTCAGCATACCAATCCCACCATGAGCTCCAGCTATCGAACCAAATCGTGCCGGAAATCACGATGCAGATCGCGCTCCAAATAACGGCGCTGAGCGCCAGCAAGAGCCCGAGGCGGTGAATGCCCAATGGCCCGATGGAGTAGCCGATCAGATCGCGGAAGTAGGTGTCTTCGTGATCCGGCGTACCAATGGTTTTGCCCTTACCCGGGTTCACAGCTGACAGAACCAGCGAGCCATGTAGGGCCAAAGCAAAACAGGTGGTGAAAAAGAAGGTGATCGCAATCATATGCGCAGGGTTATAGTGGAAGTTGCCATAGGCGTATCCAACGTTATTGACCCAATCGAGGTGGCTAAAGATTCCATAGGGAAACCCGTGGCCCCAAGCGCCCAAGAGCACAGGCCGAATGATCACCAAAGTGACATAGGCAAGGATGGCAATACCAAAGGCGAAAGGCACATGCAGGCCCATGCCGAGTTTGCGGCAGATTTCTACCTCTCGCATCATCCAGCTCAGAAAGGCAAATGTTGCGCAGATGGTGATTGCTTGCCACAGGCCGCCTTCTGCCAAAGGTGCGACGCCCAGGCCTACTTCAATGGCCGGTGGGTTAACTGAAATCAACCAAGGATTCCAAGTATCTCCCAAAGCGGCACTGTAAAATATCAACAATGTGCCAAGCGCGGCGAAAAAGATCGTCGTGACACCGAAAAAGCCGACATAGAAGGGACCAATCCAGAAATCGAACAGATCACCCCCAACCAGCGTTCCACCTCGAACGCGGTATTTTCTTTCGAAGCTGAGCAATGCCATCTTCTTTCTCCCTCTTAAACATTCACGCTGCCCTAGATGCGCAGCTATGTTTCAATCTCAACGGTTTGCTTTGGCCGAAGGACTAAAAGCTCCGGCCAAAGCATTATTTAAAACAGCCAGTTAGCCGCCAAAAGCGAGGCTAAACCAGTTGGTTGCATCATTGCTCAACAGAACGAGGTGAATCATTGCTGCGAGCAAGAAAAGGAAAACACCCTGAGCCACGAAGACGCGACGCGGGTCGAAGATCAGCCAGATTTTGTAAAACTGTGCCATGTTCTATATTCTCCCTCTACCAAGCGAACCAAGGCAGTTTGATGTACGTCAGCACGTGAGCCACGACCGCAATGGTCGTGAAGATCATTAATCCGCTCATATAAACTGAGTGCAATTCCTGCGCTTGTTCATCTGTAAGACCTGTGAAACTTAGGTCATTTTTATCAGCCATTTTCTTCTCCTGAAAATATGTACTGACGCTGCAAGGCCCCTGCAGCCGGGTTACAACAAGGGCACATCCCCTGCCTTAATTCCACTGCCCCATGCGGAAGAGCGGATCTGTGACCCCAGCCCCATTGGGACCGGGGAATCTCGAACCTACGTTTGAAAAATTCGTGGCGTGATGGTGTGCGCCTCGCTGATCGCGCTTTGAATCGGCCCCAGTGTCGGCAGCGTCATGTGCCGGATCAGGCGATAGGCCCAAATCACGGTGCAGAACGGCAAGGCGGCCAGAAAGATTAACGCAAGATAGACGCGGTATTCATTTTTTGAGTGCCGAAGACGTCGGGCTTGCTTTGACAGTCCAGACATTTCATTTGCAAAGTCAGTCATGATACTTCTCCTGAAATTGGCTGAAGGCTTTTGACAGTCTTCAGTAAAACCCGCTCTTCGCCATTTTCGAGGGCGCTCTTTTCGGCAGCATCTCGCAGAGTTTTGGCGGCGGAAATTCTTGTAAGTATTGGGTGTGAGGCAACAATCGCATCCAAGGCTGACTGCGCATCCGCATCCCATGGGAAATCGCGGCGTAGCGTGGTGGGTGTCGCCGGCGTCGCATCCATTTCTGTGCCCAGAGGCAGGATGTGGAACAAGGCATCAAACAGGCTGTTGCAAACTTCCTGCAACAGATAGGTTGCGCCGGCATAACCCATGAAAGGCGTGCCGGTTGCCCGACGAATGGCGGCGCCCGGAAAAGAGGCGGGAATGAAGGATGGCGCAGGGCCAAATCCGGCCTTCATTTCGGCCAGATACATTTTCTCATTGATTGAACCGAGCACCAGCAGCGGTTTTTTCTCATGCATGAGCGCACGCACAGAGTCATTATCGGTCTTCTGACCGCGCTGACGGGAGACTGCAAAGGCGCAGGGCAAGCCAAGGTCAGTTTCAAGATAGTTTTGAATGCCGCGCGTATAGGTGTCACTGGCCACAATGGCGAAAGAGGCGGTGGCGAAAAAATCTTGCGTCACCGAGCGCCAGAGGTCCCAAACGGGCTTAATGGTGGAATGCTTTTCTTGTTCGATAAAGGGTTCCGGATCCAGGTCCAGAAGTTCCCCCAAGCTGCGCAGAAATTTTGTGGTAGATTCAATTCCGATCGGGGCCTGGAGATAGGGCTTGTTGAGCAGTTCGCAAAGCCCGCGGCCAAATTCCCGGTACATGCAAATATTCACATCAGCATTCACCAGATTGCGCATTTCAGCGATATGTGTCCCAAGCGGCATGACCATATTGATCTGTGCCCCGATGCCTTCGACTAGGCGCCGTATCTCAGCAAGATCTGATGGCATATTAAATGTGCCATACATAGGCCCTAAGATATTCACGCGTGGGGGCGCAGCCGCGTCGCGCTTTTTCTCAGGGGGCATCCGGCCTTTGGTCATGCCAAATTCGCTAAAAATCCATGTCATCGCCCGATCGGCCGTTTGCCATTGATCTTCATCAATTGTGCGGGGGAGGAATCTTTGGATATTGGTGCCTTGCGGTGTCACTCCGCCGCCAATCATCTCTGAAATTGAGCCGGTCACCACCACCGCAGGTAAGGCTGGATCTAGGACATCCCAAGCGCGTTTCATTGAATCTTCGGTTCCCGCGCCCATCTCTTCCTCGCCCAAACCGGTGACGACGATGGGCAGCTCATGCGGAGGCAATCCGTCGGTGTAGTGAAGAACGGATGTGACGGGCAGGTTTTCGCAGCCAACCGGGCCATCAATGATGACTTGCAAGCCTTTGGTGGCGCAGAATGCATAAACAGCGCCCCAATAGCCTCCTGCACGGTCATGATCTTGCACCAGCATTAAATCATCTCCGCCGCTTTTGCCGCACGGGCTTTTTTCTCAAGCTTTTTGAGATTTACCGCGCGGAAATTTGGTTGCAGGTTGGGTTTATCTGCCCAAATTCCACCGGTATCGCCATGGCCAACACCCTCAAAGAAGGACCGCATGTGGTCCATACGGGCCTTATTTCCCATGGCGGCGTTGATCACCTGGGCCAATGAACCCGCACCTGCGGCCCCCATCAAAGGTCGCGCAGAAATCAAGTTTGTGAAATATAGTGAGGGTATGCCCAGTTCTTTACCCTTCTGGACAACCGGAGTTGTGCCAATGGCCAAATCTGGACGAATGGCTTCCATGGCGGCGCAATCATCTTCCAATGAGGCGCGGAATTTGACTTTCACCCCGTGGGATTCGAGCCATTCGGCATCCTGTGCCGACCAAGGTGTTTTCGGACAGGCCGTGCCCACATAGGGAACATCTGCGCCGCTTTCGATCAGCAGGCGGGCCACCAACAGCTCACTGCCCTCATAGCCTGATAGGGTTATTGTGCCTTTGATCGGTGCTTGTTTTAGGGCTTGGCGAATTTGAGGCACAAATTGGTTTTGTGCCGCTGCGATGACATCCGCTGGAAGTGCGAAAGCCTCACCAATTGCGGCCAGCCAAGCGTTTGTGCCCTCCGCGCCAACAGGTGCGGATCCGATAATCGGGCGACCGGCTGCCTCAAACTCACGGATACTGGCGGTGTAAAATGGATGAATAGCGGCCACCGCGCCGCAGTCTAAAGCTGAATAGAGTTCGCGCCATTCGCGACATGGCACAACAGTGCCTGCGGCCAGACCGAGCGGTGCCAGCATTTGTCCTATGACCATCGGATCAGCCGGGAACATTTCACCCAGCAGGCTGACCGTGGGGCGGTCCGATTTGCCTATGGCGGGCATCGGCACGGGGCCCGCGGCAATCTCTTTGCGGGCATAGTTTAGCATCGCCCCAGACAGCACATCCTTGGCCTCAGCATGGGTTGGAATGCCGAAACCTGGCACATCAATGCCAACAATGCGCACGCCATTGATTTGTTCGGGCAAGAGCCGCAGCGGTACACCGGAGGCCGTCGGCACGCATAAATTTGTGACAATAATCGCATCAAGCTTTTCGGGATCTGCGATGTCATGCACCGCCTCGCGAATATCTTCAAACAGCTTGCCTGTGACCAAAGTTTCTGAATTGAACGGCACATAGCCCACCGAGCGCCGCGCCCCATAGAAATGCGACACGAATGTTAACCCATAAACGCAACAGGCTGATCCGCTTAATATTGTTGACGTGCGTTTCATGCGTAAGCCAACCCGCAGCGACCCAAAGGCAGGGCACATGCTTTGCGGTTTCTCATGCGGTCCCTGCGGGTAATCTTTGGCGTATTGATCCAAGATTTCTGACTTGCCGGCCGCACGCGCTGCCGCTTGAAGCGTGTCTATTCCGGCGGAGCAACCGCCCTCGATCGCCACAGCTTTTGAGGCTTCGTTGGCCTCAATGACTTGTAATGTGCCGGAGGCATCGAAACTGACGTCAAAGCCTTGGCGATCGGCCTCAGACATCATCATACACCACTTCTAAACTTGCGCGTGGTGCGGCTTTCTTCCCACGCATATCCATATCGGTTGCGGGAACCAATTGGTAATCGCCGCCCGTGTCTTTGGCGTCAAACAAGCTCAAGAGACCATCTTGATCCAGAGGGGTTGGGCGCACAGGTGGCGCGAGGCCGACAGCCTCTCCCAACTGGCCAAACAACCCACCCCATTGCGACTCGGAGGTGCCGACAATTTGATAGTTTGCCGATTTTTTGCGCAGGTCATCATCTTGCGGGATCGCCGCTAGAATGGGGATATCAACAGCCTCGGCAAAAGCCGCCGCTTCGCCACTGCCATCATCTTTGTTGATGACCAACCCAGCAACACCCACGTTTCCGCCAAGCTTGCGGAAATATTCGACGGCAGAGCAGACATTATTGGCCACATAGAGAGATTGTAGATCGTTGGAGGCTACCAGAATGACCTTTTGTGCCATATCGCGAGCAATCGGCAGGCCGAAGCCACCACAAACAACGTCACCTAGAAAATCGAGCAGAACATAGTCGAAGTCCCAGTCGTGGAACCCCAATTTTTCCAGCAATTCAAAACCGTGAATGATCCCGCGGCCACCGCATCCGCGCCCCACTTCTGGGCCGCCGAGCTCCATCGCAAACACGCCACCTCGTTTGAAACATACGTCGCCAATTTTCACTTCTTCGCCAGCGATTTTCTTTTGACCGGAGGTTTCAATGATCGTCGGGCAGGCCTTGCCGCCGAAGAGCAAGGAGGTTGTGTCTGATTTGGGATCACAGCCGATCAGCAAGACCCGCTTGCCTTGTTCGGCCATCATATGGCTCAAATTGGCAAGGGTAAAAGATTTGCCAATGCCGCCTTTTCCATAGATGGCAATAATTTGAGTTTTGCTGGTGGGTTCGCCCTGAGGCACCTCAAGAGAAATGTCTTCATGGGCCTCATCGCGCAGCCGTTGATTGAAATCTTTTAGATTTGGTACTTCATCTTTCACGACGAGTTCTCCCAATTAAGCATCATTTTTAAACATGACGAATCCCGAAAGGCGGCTTCATAGGCCTCGGGCGCATCGGCTGCTGCTGATGAATGTGTGATCAACCCACCAAGGCTTAGAGCTCCGCTCTCAACCAAGGCACGCGTTGCGGTTAGGTCATCGCGGTCCCATTCAGCGGCGACGCGAAATTTGGCTTCTTTCATAAAGGCAGGCGGAAAGGCAAAGCTTATGGGGTCGGTATAAAAGCCAGCCAGGACAATCTCGCCACCTTTGGACAGGCGGCCAATCAATTGAGCCAGGACATCTGTGGAGCCTGAGGCATCATAAATGGATTTATAATCTGTTTTGGGATCATCTTCTGGTGCCACGACCCGATAGCCCTTCGCGCCCAAACGGCGCTCTGGATCAATTTCCCAAACTGTTGGTGGCGGTGCGCCGGCGGCGACGGTGAGGCGGGCCAATAACCGCCCCAAAACGCCATGACCTACGATTAAGTCTGGCACGGTCTTGCCGGGTCCAGCCATGGCGTGACGGGCTGTGGCCGCTAGGGCCAATAAGGCTCCCTCGGGGCCCATGGCCGCGTCTAATTTTGTCACGCGATCTTCATTACTGACCAGATAACGTGCGGCGCCACCAAAAAGCCCAAACGCGCCGCTATAGCAATTGGCACCGGGGACAAAGACCGTATCGCCGGCTTTGAAGGCGCTGGACTGCGGCGCTTCAACCACCTCGCCGGTAGCTTCATATCCCGGCACGAGCGGGTAACCCATGCCTGGGAACGGTGGCATTTGCCCGGACCAAAACAGTTTTTCAGTGCCGGTCGAGATGCCGGAATGTTTGATTTGCACAACCAAGTCTTTCGCCTGTGGCGCAGCCACAGTGAGCGTATCGAGACGGATATCTCTGGGCCCATTCAAGACGACAGCAGTTGTCTGCACAGCAAACCTCCCTTTGATTTCATGACGGCGCAGGTGGCTGTCTGAAATTTTATATACTGTACTTTAAAAGTGACACATTTAACTGTCAACTAATATTGACAATTATAGAGAGGCAAGCTTACGGGCCTCTAAACAGCGCGTGACAAAGGCGCGGGCCGGCTTCGGAGTCTTGATGATCTCAAAGCCAGCTTGGCGGCACAGCGCGGAAATTTCCTGAATTGAACGCGCTTTGCCAGTGCGCATCGCCAATGTGTAAAGGGCGAAATAGACATCGCCCGCCGGTTCCGGCCGGGTGCCACCCGACATGGGTTCAGAGATAATCAACCGGCCCCCCACGGGCAGGCTGGCCCAGCATTTTGCTAAGAGCATCGCCACCGTCTCATCGGTATGGTCGTATAACACCCGGATCAAGCTGATCGAATCGGCGCCTTTGGGAATTGCATCTGTTTTGAATGATCCACAGGCAATTTGTGCCCGGTCATCCATGCCCGCGGCTGCGAATCTTGGAGCGGCGCTGGGTGCGACCTGCTCTAGGTCGAATAACATCAATTTCACATGCGGATGCGCACGACCGACATGCTCGAGAAAAGCGCCAGAGCCGCCGCCGACGTCCAGCAATGTACCGACCGTAGACAGATCGAGGCTGCGTAGGGTATCTTCTGCGACCAATTCTTGACTGCGGGCCATTAAATCTGAATAGGTTTTGGCCGCTTGTGGTTCCATTTCGCCGCCAAAAACATAGGGCCAGAAATCGGCCAGCTCTGTTTGTGTGTCACCTCTAAAAAACGCCGCTGGATCACGAAGATCGCGATAGAGGACATCGTGATGCCTAATCATATCACTTAAGCCTGGAACCCCGAGCAATGCGGCACTGGTTTTGCTGAGAGCGAAGCGCCCGCCGCGCTGTGTGCGCAGCAGCTTCAAGGCCACAGCGGCTCGCAGCAATATTGTCATCCGATCCTGCGGCACCTTGCAAGTCTCGGCGAGCTCTTCAAGTGTTTTTGGGCCCTTAAACAGAAGGTTGAAGATATCGAATTGCACCAGCGCCATGAGGATTTGTGAGTGGCAAAACCCTGCCAAAAGGTCAAACAGCGCTGCGCCTTCACGTCGAACCATCCGCCGGGTTAAGAAACTATGTGCTGCCCATTTTTGGAACTTGCGCGAGGCAATCAGACGGTTTGACCATCCCAATAGCCCATACCACGCGCCGGCCTCACGTTCTTTGGCCATTACTCACCAGGGTGAAGATTTGAGTGTTTGCTGCGCCATTTCACCGGCGTTAGCATTTCCGCTTGGGCATTGACCATTTTGGCCAGAGTGGCCTCGCCAGGGCAGCGTGGGATAGAAGAGATAGCGCCGCCTAAAATATTTTTCATATGCGAAATCGCGCCCTCTATGCCATATTCCGTAACCGCGTTTGGCCGCCCATGCAGGTCGTCCTGACCGGCGGGTTTGCCCAATTCGGCCTCATTATACAGAGCATCGCTCAGGTCATCGGCCACTTGAAAGGCCTCGCCAATACGCGATCCCAGTTCATCCCATTGCGCCCCATCTTGGCCAGCTGCAATCGCGCCCATTTGCGTTGCGGCGACGAAAAGGGCACCCGTTTTTGCCCTATGATAGGCGCGCAAATCAATTTTCTGTTCGCTTTCCCAGCCCTGCCCGGCGCATATGCCGTTGGGCATTCCTGTCTGCTCAGCCAGGATGTTCATCAATCCAATGGCGCGCTGTGGATCTATGGACGCGTGGCGTGTGAGAATTTGAAACGCCATGACAATAAGACTATCACCCGTCAAAACCGCAAGCGGTTCGCTATAAGCACGGTGCACAGAGGGCTTGCCCCGCCGTGTGTCGGCATTATCAAAACAGGGCAGATCATCATGCACCAAAGAGGCGCAGTGAATACATTCTAAAGCAGCCGCTGCTGCATTGGTCAATTCAGGGCGATCATCACCGCAAGCTGTGGCGACACTCATTAAAATAGTTGGACGAATACGCGCGCCGCCGGGGCTGACCGCATAGTGTAATGCAGAGGCAAGTTTTGCGGGAGAGGGGGCCGTTTGCCCCAAGTTTATAGCGTCAGATATCGCCGCTTCAATTCGGGTTTTAAACCCCATGATCCTGTCCTCACATTCAAAAGCCATTCAAACATGTAATCTCTTGATGACATATGTAATGTAAACTAGAATGTACACATCGGGTAGATCTGTCAATCGAAAGCTGTGAAGGAAGCCTGTGAGATGCAGCACGTCGCCATAATCGGAGCCGGCATAGGGGGTCTCGCGGCCGCAATGCGCCTGGCCCATGGCGGGGTTAAGGTGACAGTCCTGGAGCGTCAGGCGACACCTGGAGGTAAAATGCGCAGCTTGCCCTCCGCCGCCGGTATGATCGACGCAGGCCCGACAGTTCTCACGATGAAACCCGTGTTTGAGGCGCTCTTTCGTGAGGTTGGCTGTCAATTGGCTGATTACGCCACGCTGATACAGGAAGATATTTTGGCGCGGCATTTCTGGCGTGATGGCACACGCTTGGATCTCATGCGCGATCCGCAAGCCAGTTTGGAAAATGTGCGCCATAGTTTTGGAACGGCAGCGGCGGATGAGTTTTACAAGTTTTCTCGTGACGCGCAGCGCCTCTTTGACACGCTCAATGAGCCGATGATGCAATCCGCAACGCCGGCCTTGCGTCGAATGATTCCGGAGATGCTAAAATCTCCCAGCACAGTTATGACGATGGATCCCCTGCGGTCTTTGGCCCAGTCCCTCGGGCGGCGGTTTTCTGAGCCGCGACTGGCACAACTCTTTGCCCGCTATGCCACCTATGTGGGTGGCCTGCCGCAGGCCTCGCCAGCCTTGCTTGCTTTGATTTGGCATGTGGAAAGCCTGGGCGTTTGGCATGTCAAAGGCGGTATGAGCCAATTGGCCTATGGTATGGAGGCCTGCGCTAAGACCTTAGGCGCTGAATTTCGTTATGATAGCTATGTCACAGGGTTTGAACGCGGCAAATCTGGCAAATATCAGCTCGAATGTAATGACCGCTATCTGTCTTGTGATGCGGTTTTGTTCAATGGCGATCCAAATGCCCTGGCCCGCGGGTTTTTGGGGCCAGCGGCCAGCGCCGCCACCGCCCCTCAGGCCAGTATGCCGCGCAGTCTTTCGGCCCATGTCATGAGCTTTGCGGCTAAGGTTGAAGGCCTGCCGCTCGCGGCGCATAATGTGCTTTTCGCGGCAGATCCAGAGCAAGAGTATGGGCCATTGGCCCGGGGCGCGCCGCAACATGATCCAACGCTTTATATATGTGCCCAAGATCGGTTTGGGTCCAACACCCCCAGCGGGCAAGAGCGATTTGAAATAATCCTAAACCAGCCTCCCTGCGGTCAAACGGCAGTCCCCTCACAGAAGGTTCGCGAACAATGTCAGACAATATTTCTAGATCACCTCACGCGTCACGGGCTAAGTTTCACACCGCGCCCGACATCCAGAACGTTGACGATGACCGAGGATTTCGCGCAGATGTTTCCGGGGTCGGACGGATCCCTCTACGGGCGATCCCCGCATGGAATGATGGCGGCCTTCGCACGTCCAACCGCCAGAACCAAAACCAAGGGGCTGTATCTGGTGGGCGGGGGGGCGCATCCGGGGGCGGGCGTGCCGATGGCGACACTCTCCGCCAAGCATGCGGCCGCAACGATCTTGAGCGACCTCACTTTAACATAGAGGTGCCGCCCGGTGGCTATGCCTGGTGGTATATTGATGGCGTCAGCGATGATGGTACGCGCGCCGTTTCTGTAATCGGTTTTATTGGGTCAGTCTTCTCGCCATGGTATGCTTGGTCTGGCCGTGGGGATCCTCGCAATCATTGCTGTATCAATGTTGCAACCTATGGGCGCGGGGGCCGCTTTGCCATGACTGATCGTGGCCATTCCGCGTTGCGACAAACTTCAGATATGCTCACCATCGGGCCGTCATCCCTGCATTGGACCGGAACGCAATTGGTGATTAATGTGGATGAAATATCTTCACTGCCGGCTATTTCTAGAATGCGGGGACAGATCACTTTAACCCCGCCGGCGCTCACGCAAGTTGAATTGCCTCTCACAGCGGACGGCGCACATGTCTGGCGTCCTTTTGCTCCGATTGCCCGCATTTCTGTCGATCTGGAGGCGAAGGGCTGGCAGTTTGATGGGCATGGGTATTTTGACAGTAATTTCGGCACGCGCGCCCTGGAGGAGGATTTTAGCTCTTGGACCTGGGCCCGCTATCCGACCCAATCAGGGGCAACATGCTTTTATGATGCTGTGCGCCGCGATGGCACGCGCTTGGATGCCGCCATTGGATTTACCCCCGAGGGGCAGGCTGCACATGTTTCGGCGCCAGGATCTGCGCGCTTCAACAGAACCCTTTGGGCGCTGGCCCGCACCACCCGTGCTGATCCAGGCTGTCGACCCAAACAGGTTAAATCCATGCTTGATGCACCATTTTATTCACGTTCCGTTGTTGAAACTATGCTAAACGGTGAGCGGGTGCAGGGGGTGCATGAAGCGCTCGATCTAGATCGCTTTGCATCTCCCGTGGTCAAATCTATGTTGGCGTGCCGCGTGCCACGTCGGGCGCGGTGGACATTCTAGCTATTTTGCGAGCATGACGCCACTGGCCTGGGCGTGGTCTTTGCGTTTCAGCTCAGCCATGGCGGCCATAAATGCGCCGGTATGCCCTTGACCCCATGACATAGCATGGCGTTGGTTGACCGCCACGGCATCCACCAGAAACTGAACCTCGGGCAGCGGTCGCGCGTAAAGCACCGGAGACTTTGGCATGACCAAACTTGCGGTCGTTCTGAGGGATGATTTTGCCAGAAGCGCCATTTTTTGGGCCCTATTTGTGCGCCCTCGGTGGGTGATGGAATCATAGTGATTGCGGGTCACGGCCTGTCCAATGGCGGCATAAATGTAACGGGCGGCATAGATGCCAGTGCGTGCATTCAACGGTAAGGCAGCAACGCCAACTTCAGATCTTGCATAAAGAGCCTGGGCCTCGGACAAAAGTTTTTTAACCATCCGGCGCAGCTCGGGGCTCGCCTGTGTCGCGCTTAAAACACTCTGTGGGTCCAGCCCTTCGGCATGGATCCAGTCAAGTGGCAGGTAAATGCGGCCGGCGCGTGCGTCCTCGCCGACATCCCGCGCGATATTTGTCAGCTGCATCGCCACACCTAAATCACAGGCCCGCGCCAAAGCGTCGGCATCGCGCACGCGCATCAGCACACACATCATTGCACCCACGGCAGAGGCCACGCGGGCGCAATAGCTGCGCAGGTCCGACAGGCTGGCATAGCGGTGCTCCATTGCATCCCAGGCCAATCCTTCTAACAAGGCTTCAGGCAGGGCGGCTGGCATGTCGAAGTCTTCGACCACTGAGGCAAAGGCGCGATCCTCTGGCGCATTGCGGGGCTTTCCGGCATAGACCAGTGCCAACCGCTCTTGCAGTTCAATCACCGCGCGGGCCTTGTTCTGCCCCTCATCCACTTCGTCATCAGCCAATCGGCAAAAGGCATAGAGTGCCAAGGCGGGATCTCGCACGGAGGCGGGTAATAATTTAGAAGCAGCATGAAAAGACAGCGATCCGGTGCGGATCACATTGCGGCAATGCTCTAGGTCATCAGGGCGTATCATTCAGCTGCCATCCGGGTTTTGCCCTGCGCAATGGGCGCATCGGGCACAAGTTTTGCCAATACCTCGGCGCTGGAAATGACGCCGGGAAGCCCCGCGCCTGGATGGGTTCCAGCTCCGACGAGATAGAGACCGCGCGCCTCTTCGCTCACGTTATGGGGCCGGAACCAAGCGCTTTGGAGGATACGCGGCTCAATGGAAAACCCGGCGCCATGTGGGCTAAGGTAGCGGTCCATAAAGGTTTCGGGGGTGAAGATTGTTTCGGTCGAGATGCAGGTTTCGAATCCTGGCAGCAATTTCTCCACCTCAGCGGCGACCTTAGCGCGATATACCGGCATCTCCTTTTGCCAATCGACTTTGTTCTTCCAGCCCAAATGTGGGACGGGCGATAATACATAAAATGTATCATCCCCTTCGGGCGCAACACTTGGGTCGGTCACGGATGGCCGGTGGATATAAAGACTCATATCGTCGGACAAGCGGCCTTTGAGAAAGATATCTTGCAGCAAACCTTTGTAGCGTGGTCCGTTGGCAATCGTATGATGCCCCACATCTGCCCATCGCCCAGCGGTTCCCCGAGTTCCAAAATACCAAACAAACAAGCCCATTGACCAGCGCTTGCGCGCAAGTTTCTGTGGTGTCCAGCGTCGACGGTTGTGTTTGCGCAAGAGGTGGTCATAGGTATGACCGGCATCTGCGTTGCTCACAATTAGTGGCGCTTCCAACTTTTGGCCGTCGGTCAAAACAACCGCGCGCGCAGCCCCGTTTTCAACAAGAATTTCATCTGCGACTGTGCCTTGGCGAATCTGTCCACCCTGGGCGCGGACCACCGCGGCCATGGCATCTGCAATCTGTTGCACCCCGCCCATTGCATAATGCACACCATAGGTTTTTTCCAAATGTGCCACCAAAGCGTAAATTGAGGTGACATGCATCGGGTCGCCACCGATGAACAAGGGGTGAAATGAGAGGGCCATTCTAAGCCGCTCGTCTTTGACGCGCCGCGCGGCCAGGCCATATATCGAACGATCCGCCCGCAACTTGGCAAATGTTGGTAAGACTTTTAGGGTCTCCCAAAGCCGGTGCATGGGCTCGGCCACCATGCCCTCATATCCAATGACATAGCGTTTTTGCGAATCTTTTAAAAAGCGCTTGTAACCGGATAGATCCGCAGGGTTCAGCCTTTGGACTTCTGATTGCATCTTCTCATCATCGCCACTGGCGCGAAAATATGACCCATCTGGCCAGCGAATTTCATAAAACGGCTCGAGGGGCCGCAGATCCACATCTGCATGAAAATCTCGACCACAGGCCGCCCATAGGGACTCAAAAACTTTTGGCATGGTCACAATCGTTGGTCCCAAATCAAATCGGTGACCCTCTTGTGTGATCGAGGAGCCACGGCCGCCCACCCGATCAAGCTTGTCCAATACGGTGACAGCATAGCCCTTTGCGCCCAGCCGCATCGCTGCTGCCAGCCCACCGAGGCCGGCACCAATGACAACCGCGCGGTTATCTTGGCTGCTGTGATCCGGGTTGGCCATAAATTTCTCACCTGCCATCTGTCTAGAATTATTTACAATCATAGGCCTTAAGATCTTCCCAATGCAAGGATAATGTGTCAACATAATCTGACACATTTACCAGGTGCACAGGGCATGACGCAGATCGTCACAATCAGTTTCTATCGTTTTGGGTCGCTTCGCTCCCGCGTTTGGGCCTTCGCCATGATGGGATTGGCGCGAAGACAGATGTCGCGCATACCGGGTATCGGATTTTGGAAATTATTTGGATCAGGCTCCAATGAGGGCTTTACGCCCAAGCCCAATGTCTCTGTTTACGCTGTGCTGGCAACTTGGCCAGATCGGCAAACCGCAGAGCGCAGTTTGCAACAGAGCCCCATCTTTGCACGCTATCGTCAGCAGTCGACCGAAAATTGGACCATCTTTATGAAAGCGGAGGCAGCGCGGGGCCGGTGGTCGGGCCAAACTCCATTTTCCACAACGAATCAAAGTCAGAATGGTCCGCTTGCGGTGATGACCCGCGCCACGCTGCGGCCGCGAAACCTGGCCCGATTTTGGCGCCGTGTCCCGAATATCTCGCAGGTGATTGGCCAAGATCCCAATGTTGTTTTCAAGATCGGAATTGGCGAAGTGCCCTGGCTGCAACAGGTGACCTTTTCCATCTGGCCAAGCTTGGAACATATGAACAATTTTGCACGCAAGGGGCATCATGCGCGCGCCATTCAAGCGGTGCGGATGGAGGGCTGGTTCAAAGAAGAACTCTACGCCCGATTTACCCTGATTGCGGACACAGGCACTTGGGAGGGCGACTCCCCTCTAAAAAAACTGGATATCTCATGAAGCAGCCTTTTCCTTTTTCAGCCATTGTTGGACAGGATGATATGAAACTGGCCATGGTGTTAACCGCCATTGATCCTTCGATCGCAGGGGTTCTTGTGTTTGGAGAGCGCGGCACCGGCAAATCCACTGCGGTGCGGGCTTTGGCCGGTCTTTTGCCGCCGATCACCGCTGTAACAGCCTGTCCGGTGAACAGCGCTGACGTCAAAGATTGCCCCGCATGGTGCGATATTTCGGACGCCAGTGTCCAAAGCATTGCCACGCCCGTGGTCGATCTTCCTTTGGGAGCCTCAGAGGATCGCGTCACCGGAGCGCTAGATATTGAAAAAGCACTCACCAAGGGCGAGAAAGCCTTTCAACCCGGCCTATTTGCCCAGGCGAACCGGGGGTATCTCTATATAGATGAGGTGAATCTGCTGGAAGATCACATCGTGGATCTTTTGTTGGATGTGGCGCAATCGGGCGAAAATGTTGTGGAACGCGAGGGGCTTTCCATCCGCCATGCCGCGCGTTTCGTGCTGGTTGGATCTGGCAACCCGGAAGAGGGAGAATTGCGGCCGCAATTGATGGATCGCTTTGGACTGTCGGTCGATGTCCTGTCCTCCGCGAATATTGATGAACGCATTGAAGTTATAAAGCGCCGCGACGCATATGAGAATGATCATGAAGCTTTTATCGCTCATTGGCAGTCAGAAGATGCCACTTTAAGAGCGCGCATCGTGGCCGCGCGCGCAGCCTTGGCCGACCTGCAAACTCCCGATAGCGCTCTGCGCCGCGTTGCGGAGCTCTGCATCGCCTTGGGTTCGGATGGATTGCGCGGAGAGCTGACATTGTTGAAAGCCGCGCGGGCCTTTGCTGCATTTGCAGGTGATGCGACCGTGACAGATGATCATATCCGCAAAACCGCCGTGCTGGCCCTGCGCCATAGGCTGCGCCGGGATCCTTTGGACGACTCTGGCTCAAGCAGCCGGGTGGCGCGGACAATCTCAGAAATTCTAGGCCATTGATATGACCCTTTGGGAGAGGGCGCAGCTGGCGATTACGCTCCTTGCGATAGATCCCCAAAGGCTTGGGGGCTTGGTTATTCGTGCGCGCGCTGGACCGGCTCAGGCGGCAATGCTTGCCGCTGTTCAAGCGCTTAATATGCCCAAGGTTAAGTTGCAGCACCACATGACGCCCGAGGTTCTTAACGGCGATATTGATTTAAGTGTCTCCTTGGCGGAGCGCCGATTGGTGATGCGCAAAAGTATTTTTGACTGCGCCCCGTCCTTGTTCGTTTTGCCCATGGCCGAGCGCTGCGCGCCACAGTTTTCCGCGCGGATATGTCAAGCTTTGGAGGCTGATCTGGGGCATGCTTTAATCGCTTTAGATGAAGCTGCGGAGGAGGGGGAAGCTCTTCCAGCCGCGTTGACAGACCGCTTGTCTTTTCATGTCACCCTCGATGATTTGGCCCTGCAAGATTTAACACCCATGACATTGCCCCGCGCAATCGAAGACATCCGCGCGGCGGTCCGTGGTGTGATATTGCCGGCGGAGTTGGTGCAGGAGGCCGTTACACTGGCTGCATCACTTGGCATTTCGAGTCTGCGTGCTCCGCTTTTGCTTGGATATGCGGCCCAGGCTCATGCTGCCCTCCATGGCCGAAATGAGGTGACGGATGACGATTTCAAACTGGCCGTGATGCTGGTTTACCCACATCGGGCCACGCGCTTGCCAGAGGATCCAGAGCCCGAGGCGCAACCTGACGGGGCAAACCCACCTGAGGCGGCTCAAGAGCCAACCCAAGCCAAACCGCCCAATGATTTAATGATCGAAGCCGTGAAGGCCGTTCTGCCGGCTGGCGTTTTAACCCAGTTACAAAGCGCGGCGAAGCAACCGGCCTCCGGCTCTGGATCTGGAACGCGCCGCAAGGGAAATCACCGTGGGCGGCCGCTACCGGCCAGGGTGGGTCCAAAAAACAGTGGGGCCCGGGTTGATCTTGTGGCAAGCTTGCGGGCCGCAATTCCTTGGCAAACTCTGCGCAAGGCCGGAAATCCCAAGGCGATGGGACCGATCTTTAAGGCGTCCGATTTACGTCATAAACGTTACGAAATCCAATCAGATCGCCTGTTGATTTTCACCGTAGATGCGTCAGGTTCCGCAGCCGTTGCCCGTTTGGCGGAAGCCAAGGGCGCGGTCGAATTGCTGCTTGGCGAGGCCTATGCCCGACGGGATCATGTTGCGCTTTACGCCTTCCGAGGAACGGGATCTGAGGCATTATTGCCGCCAACAAGATCACTCGTGCAAACGAAAAAGCGGCTTGCCGCGCTTCCCGGTGGCGGGGCCACGCCATTGGCCGCCGGGCTGGTCGCTGCGTTTAACCTAGCGGTGCAGGAACGGCGCAACGGGCTTACGCCGACCTTGATCTTGCTGACGGATGGACGTGCCAATGTCGCGCTGGATGGATCCAATGACCGTGCGCAAGCGGCGGCGGACGCGCAGATGTTGGCGCAAAAGATTGCTGAGGCGCAGATCCCCGCTTTGGTGATAGATACAACCATTCGACCGGAGAAAACGTTGCAAACTCTGGCTGGAACCATGCGGGCAAACTACATTGCTTTGCCCCGTTCGGATGCAAAATCAGTGTCCGCAGCCGTCTCCTCTGCTTTGGCGCAGTCGTGATGAACTGGCAGCAAGCACAGCATTATTGGCCCTATGCGCAATACTCACAGTTTACGCTGCAAAAACCGCATCTATGGCACATTCAGGATATCGGAACCGGGCCGGTCATCCTGCTCATTCATGGGGCTGGGAGTACGACTCACAGCTGGCAACATCTGGTTCCATTTTTAACCGATAGCTATCGAGTGATTATGATGGATCTGCCCGGGCAAGGTTTTACACGGCTGGGCGCACAGCAACGTTGCGGGCTGGATCATATGGCCGAAGACCTAACCAGCTGTTTGACCGCGCTAAATCTCGCGCCACGGGTCATTATTGGCCATTCTGCCGGCGCTGCAATTGCGCTACGCATTGCGGAGCTTGCGAAGTTTGACTGCAAGGTCATCGGGATAAACGCGGCGCTTGATCATTTTCGCGGTGTCGCGGGAGTTTTGTTTCCGCTCTTGGCAAAGGCCATCGCCAACCTGCCGTTCTCAAGCAGTGTCTTGAGTAAGATTGCCGGTCACGACCACAGAGTCCATCGTATTCTTAAAGGCACCGGTTCCGATCTCGCGGCGGCGGATTTAGAATTTTACCAAGAGTTGATGCGCAGCCGCTCTCATATTGGGGCCACCATGCAGATGATGGCGCAATGGAATCTTGAACCGCTATTGGCGCGGTTGCCGAGCCTTCAAACTGAGACCCATTTGATCGCGTCTTCCAATGATCTCGCTGTGCCCTGCGCAACCTCCGAAAAGGCGGCTGCCCTGCTGCCGAATGCAGAGTATCAGATCCTGCCTGATCTTGGGCATCTGGCGCATGAGGAAGACGCTGCCACCATCGCCAATTGCATCGCGCCACTGCTGGATCTGGGCGATGCCTCTTAAAGATAAGGCTGGTCCAGAAGGGGACCTCTGGCCCACTCACAGCGATCAACCTTAGGTTGCTGTAGTCCTGCAAACCTTAAAATATCTTGTGTGAAAGGCGTTCTTTGCATAAAGCTTCCGGCCATGGGAAAGATTGATGTCACCGATTTAGATTTTGCAAGCTTGGAGCCTCAGATCTTCGAAGCTGCGCGGTTGATGGAAATGCTGTCGCATCCTGCACGGTTGCGGATCCTTTGCACCATGCTTGGCGGCGAAAAAAGTGTACATGATTTGGCGACCAATGCGAACCTTTCACAGCCCGCTATGTCGCATCATTTGCGCAAGCTGCGCGACTCAGAGCTGGTGAACACCCGACGTGACAAGCAAACCATATATTATTCCCTGAAAGGCGCGCATGTGGCGGCCGTTTTGGAAGTGTTGCACGGCTTATATTGCAAAGAGCTTATTCTTTAGGGGGCGTATCATCGGCATCGGCTTTTGCTGCACCCGCGTCGCGCTGACTGACCTCCTCCGGCTCTAGGCGCGGTGGCAGACCCGCAGCCTCCTGTGCCATATGACCGACGATCAAAGGCAGCATGTCTGGGCTCACCGCTTCGGACATTGGTGGGCGTTTCCAAGCGATGCTGTCGATGGCTTCACAATTGAAACAAACCGGCTCCCAATCGTGATGGACATGGCCACAGTTGTCGCAAATCCATTGTGGGTCGCGCTGGGCTGAAATGGCTTGCGTTAAGAGCTGACGCACCGATTGATCATCAGCCCCATCGCCGCGCTCAATGGCTGCGAGAATGGTGAGTGCGCGCATGGTTGGATCTGTCTTTGCAAGGTCGTCAAGTACTTGGCGGGCCGCATCAAAATCCGCCAGGGCGACATAAAGTTCGGCCATTAGCATTTTCGTTTCCGGGTGAGCGTCCGTGCCTTTGGTAAACTGTCCAAATCTTTTGAGGCGGGCCGCCGGGGCTTCCTCTGGGGCCAAGGCGGCAAAACCGGATGCGAGCTCTGGATGTGGCGCCAATTGCCAGGCAGCGCGCAGAATGCGGCTTGCTTGTTTCACATTGTTTTGCTCTCGATGGCCTTCGGCTGCCAGCAGGGCGGCAGGCACCAAGCCGGGTGCAAGCCGGTTGGCTTCCACTGCATAGTTTTGTGCCTCGTCCAATTTGCCCTCTGCACGCAAATCGCGGGCCTGGGAGAGGGCAAAAATCGCATCGCGGCGCTTGTGCACATCTTTTGGCAAAGACCCATGTTTCAGCTTGGCGGTCAGGGTCGCCCGGACCCCGTGCCAATCTTCTTGGCCCGCTTGCAGCTTGAGCAAGACATCCTGGGTTTCGCCATGCCGCGGCTTGAGTGCAAAAGCATGTTCGGCCAGTTTCAGCGCCACTTCTGTGTCCCCATCCTGCAAATGTTGTTGCAGCAAACCGTAAGTGCCAACAAAACGGGTTTTGGGGTCTTTTAGCAGTTTTTTATAGGTGGCCTTGGCGGTCTGCCGATCTCCACTGGCCACAGCGGCTTGCGCCACGATCAAATTGGTCAGATCCGGACGGTTGAGCAGGCGATCGGCTTTCTTTGCTTTCGCCATGGCTTCGCGGCCATCACCGCTGGCCAGAGCCATTAAACCACCCGAAAGAGCTTCGAACCCGCGGCGCTCGCGATTGCGATCGAAATAGCGCGACAGGGCCGTTTCATCTCCGTTGATAAACTTCACAAGCGCAATCGCCAGGCCCAAGAGTTTGAGCATAAGCCAAAGGGTGACCAGCAACCCCACAACCAATAGGGCAGCTTGCAGCGCACCGAAGGACAATTCAACTCCAGCATATTGAATTATGACGCCGCCTTGCGCCTCCATCAATCGGCCAGCGCCAAAGCTGACGAGCATCACCATGGCCACGAAACTGAGGATCTTTATGAGGGACCAAAGCATTCTAATTTCCTCAATTGCCACTTAGGGCGTTGGAGAGTTCCGTAAGCGCGGCTTGCACGGCCACGCGGTTTTGCGCAGCGGCGATCCAATCTTGCAGGTGATCTTGGCCAAGTTGCGGCAGGTTAGACAGCTCTGATAGAGCCGCGCTGAGATCTCCCTTGGTCACGGCCGCTTGCGCGCGCGACAGTATAGCCTCTGCTGATGTGCCCGGTTGCGCTTCCAAAGACCGGACGCCAAATTGGGCTTTCATAAAGGCAAGTAGACGGTTCTCTTTTGTCTGCGATCCATCGGCCATACGCATCGCCTTCAGGGCGGCGCGCGCGGCTGGGGCAAAGCGATCTTGCAGAGGTCCCAATTGAGCCACGCCATCCGTGGCATGGGCTTGTAAGGCTTCGGGGATGGCAACCTCTGTCGTGGCCGTCAGATCAGACAGGGCGGCTTGATAGCCTGCGCCATTTTCGGCTGCGGCTCTGATGGCGTTGATTGCCGCGGTGATGGTGCCGGTCCGCGCGCGGTGGGTGCTGGTCTTTTGAAGCTCTTCTGCCTTGGCTTTGGTTTGTTCCATCTGTGCGTTTGCCGCTTGCACGACCTGCGCCAGATCGCTGCGCAATTGGTCCAGCTCGCGTTCATAGGCCTCGATCGCGCGCGGGGAGACAGTTTGTGCCAATGGTTGCTTTTCAACCTCCTCCAGTCGAAGGGCCAGCGCGCGCAGCTGTGTCTCAATCTTGGCTTGTTTTTGGCCTATGTCATCGCGCAGCGCTTCTAGCGCCTCTGTCATAGCAAAAATTGTGTCTGTATGATCTTTCGGCGCGGGTTTGGCTTCGATTTGTTTAATCCGCGCCCCGTGTTGTGCCAGCTGCTCGGCCAGAGCGTCTTGCGCAGTCACGATGGGCGTCAGAGGATCTGACGGGTTGAGATAGGCGGGCAAAACCGCGGCACCAAAGCCAAGCCCGCCGGCCAAAATTCCACCGGCCAAAAAGGGAAACATGACCCGAAACGTCGAATGATTGGGGGTGGGGGGCGCGGAAGAGCCCTCCGCCGCCTCTGATGGAGCGGACTGCGGTTCCGATTGCTCCACCAGCTCAGCATCCTCAATGGGCCGCTTGGCTGCGTCTTTGGGATTTTTATCTGACACGATTTTTACCTTTTGTCTCTCGCCCTGTCGTCAAACCTATCCGCCCGGGCAAAATCTCTCAACCATTCTTCACATCCATAAGCGGTGTTATGACTGCCGCCATGGCTTTGCGGTTAGGTTGGGCGGCAGTGGTAACCTGACCAAAGCCAGCCTCTTGGCACAGCGCGGCTATGGCGGGGCTCAGCGCCACGGCCTGATGCGGGCGCCAATCCAACGCAAGCCTTCCAAGAAGTTTGGCGCTGCGGGCAGAGAAAACTGGCAAAATAACGGGTGAAGAGCCGCGCAAATGATTGAGGGTTTCCGCTCGCAGGGGCACCGCTATTTGCTCATAGATGACCAAGTTTTCAACCGACAAGGGGGCGCTGCGAAAATGCTCTGCCATGTCGAGGGTTGTGTGGGTGCCCCGCAGGTGCAGCAGCGGCCCGTCTTGGCAGGCCGTTGGCAGGGCGTCGCATAGCGCTCTGGCGGTATCGGCCAAATGATATGCGTTTAGCCCAAGCGCGCGCGCGGCCTGGCTCGTGGCGTCTCCGACGCAATAGCAGGGCACCTGCGACCCTCTGAGTGCCATGGGCAAATATTGAAGCGCATTGGCAGAGGTGATGATCAACCCCCGATAGGCTGCGACGTCGCAGGGCGCCTCGACCGGGGCGATCTTCATGATGGGGTCAATTGTGATGTGATCTGGCTGGACACCCTGCTCTATGAGCTCATCGGCAAATTGATGGGCTTGGGCTTGAGGGCGTGTGAGCAATATATGGGGCAAACGTCCACCGTAGGATTGAGCAGGAACTACAAGGATGTTAGGCCTTGGGACAAATTTGCGCAACAGGGGCCGAGCAATGAGCAAATCGAAGGACGTATCATGACAGTGTGCATTCTGGGTGCTGGCGCTTTCGGTACGGCACTGGCGGTGGCCCTGTCGGATCGCCATGACGTTCGCCTCTGGGGCCGCGATGGCGCTGCGCTCGCAGAGGTGGCGCAGAGCCGCAAATCACCGCGGTTGCCCAATGTCACCCTGGCTGAAAATATCACCGTGACCGATGATGCAAACACCGCTTTGCAGGGTGCGGAGTTCATATTATGTGCCATTCCCTTGCAAGCCACCGCTGAGGCTTTAAGCGATCTGGCGCCATTGTTTGCGGGTCAGCCATTAATTGGATGCAGCAAGGGGATGGATCTGACGACTGGTCTGGGTGGCTATTCGGTGTTGCGATCTGTTTATAAGACGGGCCCTTCGGGCGTGCTGACCGGTCCAAGCTTTGCCGTAGATATCGCAAAGGGCTTGCCAACGGCCTTGACCCTGGCCGCTGAGGCGCAAGAGAATGTCAGCGCGTGGCAGGCGGCCTTATCCACAGAGACATTGCGGCTTTATACTTCGGGAGACCCTATTGGGGCTGAGCTTGGCGGGGCGTTAAAAAATGTCATGGCCATCGCCTGCGGTGCCACAATTGGAGCGGGTCTTGGGCAGAGCGCTCGGGCGGCGTTGATCACGCGCGGACAGGCCGAAATCACCCGCTTTGCGGTGAAACTTGGCGCGCAACCCGAAACTTTGGCGGGTCTGGCGGGCTTTGGCGATCTGTGCCTGACCTGCACGTCAGAGAAATCACGAAACTATCAATTTGGTCTGGCCCTTGGGCAGGGCCAGGTTTTTGACAAGGCCATAACTGTAGAAGGCAGGGCCACGGCATTGGCTCTTTTGCCGATCATGGAGCGGCTTGACATAGATATGCCGATTGCAAAAGCGGTTGCGGGCCTGTGTGCGGGTACGATAACCGTAGCGCAAGCTATGGCAGCGCTTATGGCGCGGCCCCTCAGAAAGGAAATATAATGCGTATTGCTGTTATCACCCGCGATAAACCAGGACATTTGCACCTGCGTGTGGAGACCCGAGACGCGCATCTGGCCTATATCAAGGAAACCGGCATCGTTGAAATGGCGGGTCCGTTTTTGGACGACACGGAGCAAATGTGCGGCTCGCTGATTGTTCTGGAGGTGGAAAACATGGCCGCAGCACAGGCTTGGGCCGAGAATGACCCCTATAATAAGGCCGGATTGTTCGAAAGCGTGACCTTGAGCCAGTGGAAGAAAGTCATCGGCTAATGGCCTATTGGTTGTTCAAATCGGAGCCAGCCACCTGGTCCTGGGCAGATCAACAGGCAAAAGGGACGGTCGGAGAAGAGTGGGACGGCGTGCGCAATTATCAGGCCCGCAACAATATGCGCGCTATGCAGCTGGGCGATCAGGCGTTTTTCTACCATTCGCAAACACAAAAAGCGATTGTGGGCATTGTCGAGGTCTGCGCGCTGTCGCATCAAGACAGTCAAACCGAGGATCCAAGGTGGGATTGTGTTGATATCCGCGCTGTCAGATCATTGGCCAAACCTGTCACCTTGACCATGTGTAAAGCAGATCCGCGATTGGCCGAGATGGCTTTGGTGAAATATACACGGCTTTCGGTGCAACCGGTGCGCGATGAGGAATGGCAAATTATTCTCGAAAAGTCAGAGTGTTGAGCGGGCAATCGCCCTTGACATAGAGTCTCAACATTTTTAGCGTCAATATGTTTTCAAAGGAGACATATTATGGGACTTTTCAGTGTATTGGCGGCGGCGGCCGCATCATTTTTCTTTGGTGCCGTTTGGTACATGGTATTGTCTGGCCCTTGGATGGCCGCTTCTGGTGTGCCGCAGGATGCAGATGGCAAGCCGTTGAATGCGTCAAACCCACGCCCCTATATTCTGAGTGCGGTCTCGGCGGTTCTGGTGGCTGGGATGATGCGCCATGTGCTCGCGGCCAGTGACGTGACCTCCGTGTCTGGTGGCGCAATTGCAGGGTTTGGCATTGGGGCGTTTTTGATTGTACCCTGGATGATGATGAACAATGAATTCGGCGGCAAGCCCCTTCAATTAACTGTTATTGACGGCGGTTATGCGGTGATCGGATGCACACTTATGGGCACTGTCTTAATGCTGTTTTGATCCCGAGCATGGTTTGGCGAAAGCGTGGGAATAATCCACGCCTAGCCCTTGATCTTTGGGGGCCATATCTCATATGCAAAGGACAAGCTAAGAGGAGCGCCAGAAATGACCAGAGCCTTAACCCGTATTCAGGAGTTCCTTAAGCTGGAAGCCAGCGCCGGATTGGTGCTGATGGCTATGGCGATTTTGGCCATGATCTTTGCCAATACCAACCTTGCTTCGATCTATTCTGGAATATTGGACACCAATGTTCGGATTGGGATCGCCAGTTTTGAGATATCAAAACCTGCACTATTGTGGATCAATGACGGGTTGATGGCGATTTTCTTCTTCTTGGTCGGGCTGGAGATCAAGCGTGAAGTCCTCGCCGGTGAGCTGTCGAGCTTTGATAAGGCTGCCCTGCCCATTATAGCGGCACTCGGCGGCATGGCCGTGCCTGGTTTGGTCTATTATTTTATCAACTCCGGATCCCCGGAAACCCTTGTTGGCTGGGCTATTCCAACGGCAACAGATATTGCTTTTGCGCTTGGAATTTTGGCTCTGGTCGGCAGCCGGGCGCCTTTGGCGCTGAAAGTTTTCCTTCTGGCCGTGGCCATCATTGATGACCTTGGCGCGATTGTCATTATTGCTGTATTTTATACGTCAGAACTGTCCACCAATGCGCTGACGCTTGCGCTGATTGGCTTTGCTATTGCGGTCGGGTTGAACCGAGCGGGGGTGAAGCGCGCGGCGCCCTATGTTTTGATTGGCGTCTTGATGTGGGTTTTTGTTTTGAAATCTGGTGTGCATGCGACCCTGGCTGGAGTGATGATCGCCTTAACCGTTCCGATGAAGCGCGAGGATGGCGACCACTCCTTGCTGCACCATCTTGAGCATGCGCTGCATCCTTGGGTTGCCTATATGATTTTGCCGATTTTTGCATTTGCCAATGCGGGCGTCACACTCACGGGTCTGACTTGGGCCGATTTTGCGCAGCCTTTGACCTTGGGTATTGCCGCTGGACTGTTCCTTGGAAAACAGATTGGCGTCATGGGTGCGACAGTTCTTGCCGTCAAAACTGGCTTTGCGCGCTTGCCAGAGGGTGTCACCTGGCGGCACATCTATGGCATTGCCGCGCTGACCGGAGTGGGCTTCACGATGAGTCTTTTCATTGGATCTTTGGCCTTTGGGGCCGATGATGAGATGAATGCCGTGCGCTTAGGTGTTTTGCTGGGGTCTATCGTTTCAGGCATATTTGGCTATGCGATCTTACGCAGCACGCCGCAAAAAGCACCGCTTGCAGAAGGGCGCGCTGCAACAGACTAGGGAGCATATCGCTGTTGTTGTTTCCACCAAGGCGCTGCATAAATGTGATGTCGCTTTGATCTTGAAATTTGTTGTAAATGACCCGCATGTCCGACCCTAGGAGTATCGACTGCAACGCTTGCCCTATTCGCCATCGGGCGGTTTGCGCGCGGTGTGATGCGGCCGAGCTGGATCAGCTCGCAGCGATTAAAACATATCGCAGCTATTCCGCAGGCGCGCAGATCATGCAGCGGGGTGCGGCTGTGGGTTTTGTCGCCTCCGTGGTCACGGGCGTGGTTTCTCTATCCAAAACCCTAGAGGACGGTCGCATTCAGACCGTGGGTCTGCTGCTCGCCTCTGATTTCATAGGCCGGCCAGAACGGGATGTCATTGATTTTGATGTCACAGCCACCACCGATGTCGTGCTGTGTTGTTTTGAACGCAGGCGGTTTAAGGCAATGCTCGAGCACACGCCGCATCTGTCGCATCGCCTATTGGAAATGACGCTGGATGAGCTGGATGCCGCCCGCAACTGGATGTTGCTCTTGGGCAGGAAGACCGCGCGAGAACGGCTGGCCAGTTTCCTTGAACTGCTGGCCCGCGCGCGCAGCCGGCTCCGGCGGCGGGCTTGATACCACGAGTTGAGTTGCCACTGAGCCGCGAAGAGACAGCCAATTATCTAGGCTTATTAGAATAGAGGTCAGATACCTAAGTATAGGACATTTTGTAAGATTTCTGCATT
>ERZ1039804.440-NODE-440-length-26775-cov-77.659843_pt1 | contig 26775 bp, 29 predicted proteins | sample MGYA00383089_ERZ1039804 | MGnify/ENA primary metagenome ERZ1039804 (study PRJEB29581, sample SAMEA5548359) | metagenome | biome: marine; feature: coastal; material: water | depth 1 m | study: Short-term variability in the microbial, nano- and picoplankton...
GTTTAACTAAAGGCAAGGTATAACTATTCTCCATCCACTCACCAGATGTATGCATGAGTCTAGTAACGACTCCTACACCATGCTCGTTAGAGATAGGGAATTGTGTATAGCTTAACCCATTCTTAGCGAATGGCTCTTTGATAGCTTTAATGACGGATGTTAAGTCCGCATAGCTAGACTTGAAAAATGGATTTGACGATTCCTTAACCGCTCCACCCATCTCAGATTGTGCCTTACATAATGCTTCAGCAAGGGCTTTTATTGACTCACTAGACTTCATATTATTTCCTCCTATGGAAGAAACAATATACCTTATTGCTGTTTACGGATCAACAGAATTGTTTAGTATTGCCAAGTAACTGGCGTAGTATCACGGATATCAACGTGTATAAATGTCTTAGCCACGCCCACCCCGGTAAACCCTAATCGCATCGCTTCACGCACAATGATATAACGCTCTGCGCCACCAGATACAGATATGTCTGCAGCAATGCCTTGGGCATGAGTACCAGGTGTAGACTTGCGGGCTTCTATGGGATGGCTCGGATCACGAAAGCCAGATGTAATATGAAACGAGAAACCACAGGCTTCACGCAACTCATCAAGCTTGTGAATAAACTCTTCGTTCATCTCGTTATTGCCAGTGCATTGGCAGTCAAACTCTTCTATCTTAAAATACTTAAATGTCATTTCTTTAGACTCGCTAGTTTGCTAACACCCTTAATACCAAAGCTACTAGAAATAGCTATGAACAATAAATACTGATACCACTCAGGCAGTTGCGCTAAAGCCTGAAAGCCATCTTCAACACGAATCACAATCTCTGGATCGCCAACAACTATGGAATACCCGATCATAAAAATAGGGATCGACAAAACTATAGTCCAAAATTCGTCACGCCAGCTGTTTTGAGTAGCATCAACAGCTTTAGATTCCCACTCAGCATCGTTCTCAATTACTTTTAGTTTAGCTTTATGCTTTGCTTGCTTCTCTTCTGCTTTATTCTTTAAGTACCCACCAGCTATGTTAGCAATCGGGCCTATTAAGTGCTGTAACATAATATTCTCCTACTTTAACGGCATTGATAATGCATCCATGCCAAGCCAGATATCATCAAGCTCTTTCATAATTATTTTAATTCGGTCATCAGTGTCCCCTAAACTTTCACTTATTAGCTCTGCTTTCTTTACAGTAGCTTTTATTGTTTCTATTTCTTTATCTAGCTTGGATACGTCTGTAGTTACTTCTAACAGCTTTTCTTGTTGCGCTGATATCGTCACTAGGTTTGTGCCTAAAGTCGCTAATTTTGCGCTTAGATGGCTTATATCGTTATCCTCTAATTGCTGCTCTATAAGTTGTATAGACTCATTTAAAGGAGCAACATCAGGAACGGATACGGATTCTACCGCTTCTAGCCGGGAATACAAGCTTGATGCAGTCCAGACTCCTCCGCCAATGGTAGAGCCAATCGCTAAAACCACTGCAATCCACGCTCCCTTAAATGTCTGACCACCTATCTTTAGCTCACTATCTTCAATCATTGTTCGCAATCCATGTTAATAAAGCAATCATAACCCAAAGCAATAGGTGATGTGCGATAAAACTCAGACTCTGCACCTACTGCCAAGATGTCTGCTTCGCTATAGTACAAGTCTAAACCAAAAGCATCGTTACCATTTAAGTATACAGCAGTCAGGTTTCTGGTTGTGTTGTAGCCCATTGCTACCCATTGCTGATTAGAATCATAGAAGATATTAACATCAGCAGATGTAGTGTTCTTGTCCTCTATAGATTGCTGAAGATATTCTGCCGCTTCGCTTTGAGCCACGGCTAGGTATGCCGCCGCTTCATTAGCTGAAGATTCTATATTATCCACCGTATCATTGAATAGCTGTACGTCTTCTTGATCTATTGTAAGCATTTCTTGGTTTTGCTGTACAAACGTCTGCACCTCTTCTTCTTGTTTAGGGGTGCTTGCCTCTGCAGCTTTCTCTGCTACTTGCTGCACTGACACTAGATCAACAGTAACCTCAACAAAAGTATCAATGTGTGTTTCCATTTCTGCAAGAGAATCCATCGCCATATTTTCTAGCACCTCTTTAACGGGCGCACCATAAGGCTGATAGTTGTTGCTAAAGTTAGACAGTGCAGTGTTGTAAGCATCTACTTGCTCTGCGCTAATATGACCTGTACTGGAAAGCGCACCATCAGATAACCCGCTACCCTGATGAGCGTACTCTGTAGCAGCACCAACCAGTTTAATAGAGGTGTCGATCTGGCTAACAATACTACTGCTTGAGTCGATTAACTGATCTAAGCTATTGCTTTGCGCTACGGAACTTATCGCTAATAGACATACTATCTTCTTCCACATCTTCACTTACCTCACCTATCTGGAGAATACCGTCATAATATTTACGGTTTTCCTTGTAATCAGGAATATATAATTCTGGCTTCTGCTTTATCAGCATCAACCCCCTTTTCCCCGCTACTAATCTCCCATTGGATATGAACGGGCATGGAGAACCCGCTAGAAGCATAGACTTAAACACCTCTGTTGACTGGCACAACATAGACACTGCCGCCACTTTTAACTGAAGCGCAGAAAGCATTCGTGCATATTTTAACCTGGTGCAATCAACGTCTAAGGTGTAACCGCCTGAACTAAACCCGATAGCGACTGTCTGCACTGAACCTGCTGTACCTTTAAGGCAGGTGTCAGTTCCGTTAGACATAAAAGTTGGGCTTATTGCAGAACCTACTGGAATCTCACTAGCCGCACCTGCACCATTGTAGGTGTTTTCTGTCGTTGTGCTTGTGTCAGTAGTTGTGTTGTTGCTATTCGCTACGCTGTTTTCGCCATGATAGTTGTTTAGACTGCCTTGCTCGTTCGCTATAGCTGTTGACCCAAGTATCCATAGGATAGCCATGAGATAGCCATGAGATAGCCGTGAGATACCGATATTCATTACTGTTTAGACTCTAATAGCTCTCTTATGTGGATAATGTTTTCATCCATGCGGGCTAGTCTTACTTCATGGTCGCGCTGTCGAGTATCTAAGCTAGTTACTAAAGAGCTAATGTCATCAATGTCTTTAGCATTTTGCTCTACACCAACCTCAACCTCAGTAAATGCACCTGTAACTGTTACTGCCTGTACAGCAAGCAATAAGAATAAAGTTATTGGTACGTTTCTGCTTAAATGCCAGTCTTCCATATTATCCTCATGCAATTTGATAAATTATTGTACCTATTAGATGAGCATCATTGTATGTATTGTTTAGGTCATCTTTTGTTACATTATTGTAGCCATCACCATGCGCGATTTTAATTGTTGATGTATTAGGGTCAACAGATAATCTAAAATGAGTGCCAACTGCAAAATCTGTCCAGTCAATTCTTTTGCACATACCAATACCATGTATAAGAGAACTGTAAGGCAAGCCACTAATAATTAACTCATCAGTATTACTACCTGTCATAGCTGTCAAATCTATATCAGTAAACTTAAAAGATAAATAACAAAGATCGCCAATTCTCACAGCGCGAGCATAATCGTTGGTAAAAGTAATTCCAAGATTAATTTGGGGAGTCCAAGTGCCAACAACATATTCTGTTAGATTTGTATCACCTAAATTAAGACTAGATGCAGTAATATCACCAGTTATAGAAGCATTGCCAGATATAGATACATTGCCAGATATTGACGGATTAGTCAGTGTGCCACCTGATGCTTGTGCTTTAATAGTATCAAGCTGTTCTAGTGCTGTCTGTGCGTTCGTAGCAGTAATATTACCAGATGGCGTTACAGTAGTAGCTTGTGCTGTATTGCCAAGACTAACTACAATTGGCGTACTACTAATACCCACGGAAGTGGTATTGCCTGTAATTGATAGCTTAGTAATAGCCATTATCGAGTTACCTCACGAGTAACCTTAACCTTACCTTGCAGTATTCTAGTTACAGTGTCATTGCCTGTATGAAATATCTCTATATCATACACATAAGTTCCCGATGTTATATCGTCAGTTGTAGTATGGGCCATTTGTATTTTAACAGTGCTGTCAGTAATAGAGGTTGTAAAATCGTGTACTGTACCTGACTCATAATTTGGTCGCATAGATGCTCTGGCTGAATAGCCAGTGAGAACCATAGGAGAGCCATTCTCTTCTATAGCAATAGAAATCTCAAAGTCTGATCCTTGATCTATCGTTAAGTCGTACTTTGCTGCTGGCATATTATTCTCCGAACTGAATATACAGATTATATCATTATATGGCTTTCGACATTTACATTGTTGATATGATAAATGCCAACAATTCAGTATAGCGAACCGACCTAGTAGTCACCTCAGTAGCACCATCTGGCGCATCGTCTTCAGACTGGTATGTAGTGCGCTCTACAAATTCAGCAATAGTTCTAGTTTGAGTCATATCGTTCTCATCCTGATACTCTTCTTCTTGTGCCGGGATTGTCTCTTCTTTCCACCAGTAAGTATCTTGGCAGAACATACCATAACGAGAAGCATCTAATCCCTCAGCCGTAAAAGCATCTTCTAGCTCTTGAGCAATAATACCAATATGAATGCGAGCATCATCACCTTTCTCTTCAACAGAGCTAATCAATCGATATTTACGGATTAGGCTTTTACAGGCTTGTGCCACTCTTTGCTCTGCATCTGATAATTCTTCGATATCTTGTTTAAGACTTCTATCAGAGCCAGTAGTAACGCCATTAGTAATGTAGGCATCATCAAAATTAGCAGAAGCACTTCCAAGAGCAACAAGATTATTACTAACTTGCCCACTAAAAGTACATGGAGTTATAGCGTTGAAATTTAAAGCAATACCTGCTGACCCAGTAGTATGTCTTGCATTGTGCAAATACATATTTCCATTGGCTGAAGCTGCATTAGTGCCTATGTAGCCAACGCTAGGAGTATAATACTGATGACCAGCAGTAAGTTTAAGGTAAACACCATAAGTACCAGTGCTAGGGTTATACAGTTGAATACTATTATTTGAAGTTGAACCTGGTGATGTAATTGATTTGTTAAAAATATTTTCGTTTAGATAAAAAGTAGTGTTGTAATTTCCTATGTTGGCTCTCTGCGTTCTATTCTGCTCAGTTGTACCACAATAAAAACCATGTGTGCTACCAAAGTGAAAAACTGATCCACCGTTTGCGTGCATCTTAATAGTTAAATCATCTTGACTTGTTTGCATAGTACCGTAGGTAGAAAATTTTATTTTACCACTGACAGGTATAGTTGTTGTAGTCGTGGCTAAGTTAGTGACAGTTAATCCAGTAGAATTATGCTCTGATATAACATTGCCACCAATTTTCGTGTATATTCTTGTTTGCCCCTCGATTTGCCCACTTAAACCAGAGGCATTCATCTCTACGCGACCATTATTAAAAGTAATCTTGTTAGTGCCAGAAAAGTTAATAGTAGATGTAACATCAGAAGCATTATTAAAATCTGTTCGCATTGTCTCAAAGCCACCAACAGTTGTGCCGTCATGCACATGAACGCTTTTATTAGTAGTGTTAACAGAAAGCTCTCCGTCTAAGCCAGTGAAGCTATCGTGGTTAGAGTCTGTGCCTCTTCTTCTCTTTAATGCTGTAGTCATTTTTTACCTCGGCTCATCGGGAATATTTACATTCATCATGTCAATTTCAGTTTCATAGGTTTCTGGCAAATCTCTTAATTGTTGCCTATATTCAGAATATTTTTGTTTTAGTTCGTCAGATAAAGGCGAATCTGGCACTTGTGTCCAATCACTTTCTTGCAAATATTTATCGCGTAATCCTCTCAACTCTTGTCTAAATATTTGTCTTTTCTCAGAATCTGTCATTTCATAATCATCTATATCTAAATCAGAAATAACGCCATCAATTATTTGCTTATCAGGTTCACTGCAATAGCCTTCAACTATAAACTCTCCATCTTGAGGTATATCGTTAAAAACCTCTTCTTGACACATACCTGTACGCAATATACAACCGCTTGCATCATGTACAATATATGATTTCATTTTTTTAACTCCAATGCTCTGAATACAGTATCTTTGATGACAATTGTTCCACTACTATTATTACGAGTTGGTCGGTTCAACTGTAACTGGCTGTAACGAATTTTATATGTTTGGTTTCCAGCAGGAGAGTTTGCGTCAACATATGTATACTCAATTCTAGAAGTTCTTCGATCTAGCTGATTGTTTCTATGAGATGTTGAATTGTATAAATTATTATCAGCTCCACGTATTGCGCCATGCGAATCAACTATAGCTGTGTTAATTACAGTTGACCCTCGTAATATTTCTAATAAGGAATATTGTGTTACAGCTGTACCTCTCGAAAAAGTAACAGAAACTGCAGATATAATCTTTGTGTAAAAATCTAGAAATACAGGCGCACCAGCAATAACATTTAAAGTTACAGATGCTAAGTCTTGTGTCCATCTTGCACTGTTTACTATAAATGTAGAGTAGTTAAAACCGCCAAAAGAGTAGTAACCTCTTCCTATGCTGTTCCAATTATTAATCTTAAATCTTTGTGAAGACGCAGTGAGACTATGAGCAGCAACAGTCACAGCATTGTTAGCAATCTTAATTGTATCAACTTCGAGATTGCCAATTTTTGCGCTTGTAATCGCAGCACTGCCTATCTTAGCATTAGTAATTGCACCATTAGCTATTTTAGCGTTTGTGATAACACCATTAGTTATTTGCGCGGCTGAAGTAATAACACCACTAGAGGCTATTAACCCAGCAGTAATTTGGTTAGCACCAATGTCGCTTGCTTGTATTGTTCCTGCAGCTATGTGGTCACTAGTAATAATCCCAGAATCAATAGCATCAGCAGTTATTGCTCCTGCAGCTAACGCTCCTGCTGTAACAGAGTCTGCGGCTAGTTCTGATGAAGTAATTGCATTAGCAGCAATATCCGCGGCAGTAATAGTGTTAGCAGCTATCTTGCCGGAAGTAATAGCGTTAGCAGCTATGGTATCTGATGTAACCGCATTTGCAGCAATCTTATCCGAGGTAATTGCATCAGCAGCAATCTTCGCGCTAGTTATCGCCCCAGCATTAATTTTATCAGCAGTTACAGCACTTGCGTTAATTTTAGCCGCAGTAACAGCATTAGTAGCTATCTTATCTGCTTGTATAGCACCATCAACAATAAGTTCTGCGGTAGCCGCCTCTTCTAAGCGTAAGTCTTGACAGTAATAGTGACCGATAAATCCATTGCCATCAGTTAAATCTGCGCTACTACGATAATTTAGAAGAACTAAAGGCTTCATATATACACCGTTTGCGTCAAATTCATAGTTTGTGTCATTGCCAAACTGATAGCTATAATCTATCCAACTAGTGTTGCTTGGCACATGAGCTGCAAGCATATATCTCCACTGTCCCCCATTAGGGTTGCTAATATTTACACCATCTTTCGTAAATAAAGCTACACCTAAATAAATTTTACCATTTGCGCTGTTAGATCCTTTTTTGATCTTAGCGTGTACTCGGTAAGTTTTGTTATGATCAAATGGTATTAACTCTGCGCTATTTACCCAGGCTCTTTTGCCATTTTTGTTTCGCAAAGCATACTTACCAACCTGAGGGGCAACAAGCTCGTAGAACTCAGAACTGTTGTCATTATAAAAATCAATCCAAGATGCAGGATCATTAAAAAGAGGATCGTCATTAAGCGCAGAACCTGCTCCAGATAAAACCATTTTACTAGCTGTAATTGCATTAGCATCTATCTTGTCTGTAGTTATTGCCCCTGCATTTAACTGCTCAGTATCAACAGCCCCTGCCTGTATCTTAGCACTAGTTACAGCACCTGCATCTAATTTAGCTGTCGTGACAGCTCCTGCATCTATCTTTCCTGCTGTTACCGCACCTGCATCCAACTTAGCTGTAGTAACCGCTCCTGCATCTATCTTAACTGCGGTTACTGCACCAACACCTATATTTGTGCTTATAATGTTGCCAGCTACTATATGATGAGTTTGAATTGCACCAGTATCTATCTTAGCTGAAGTTATTGCTCCTGTTTCAATTTCTGCTGATGTTATTGTGTTAGCGGCAATAGAATCAGCTGTAACTGCATCTGTTGCAATTTTTGCCGATGTAATTGAATTACTAGCAATTTTGTCTGCCGTCACTGCCAAAGCATCTATATTAACTGCTGTTACTGCACCTGCATCTAATTTAGTAGTCGTAACTGCACCAGCATTTATTTTTGCTGCTGTCACAGCGTTGGCACTGATTGCATTCGCAGTTACTGCATTAGTATTTATTTTACTTGATGTAATTGCATTAGCAGCTATCTTAGCTGTAGTAATTGCCGCCGCTTCAATCTTGTCAGCAGTAACAGCATCTGTACTTATTTTGTTAGCAATAATTGCCCCGTCTACAATAAGTTCTGCTGGTATTGCCTCTTCTATGCGTAAATCTTGAGCATACCAATGTCCTGCACGAGTAATTCCGTTTGCAGTGTCGCTTGCAGATATATGGCTAAGTAATAACAATGGGCGCATTGTTTTAGCGTTTGCTGGGAAATCATTAGCAGTTCCTGCACCAAATTGTGCGCTATATTCAATCCAAGTATGATCTGTATTTTTTACACTAAAAGCTGCATCATATGACCAGTACGACCCATCACCACTTATTTTTGCGCCATTTTCATCTCTTAAATCTACACCAACATACAATCTTCCAGTATTATTAGTGCTTTCAGCGCACATACATCGCACTCTGTATGTCTTGTTAAAATCAACTGGAATTAGATCTACGCTATTTACTACACTTTGTTGCCCTGTTGCATTCCTTATTCCGTTATTACCGACTGCGCCCTCACCAGGTTCTAAATCACTAGCTAGAGTTAGATCATCTATGAAAGTTGCTCCTCCATTCCAAGAGGCAGAATCTTTGAATAAGGGATCATCGTTTAAAGCAGAACCTTGACCAGATAAAACCATTTTACTGGCAGTAACTGCACCTGCAGCTAATTTCAACGTAGATATTGAGCCAGTTTCTATATTATTAGACTTAATTTCACCAGTGGCAATTTCCTGTGATGTGATTGTGCCAGTTGCAATTTCATTCGCTGTGATAGCATTAGCTTCAATTTTATCTGTTGTTACTGCATCTACTGCAATTTTTTCTGCTGTAATAGCACCAGTATCTAGCTTGGCAGTTGTTATAGAACCTGCGAAAACCTTGTCAGCAGTAATGGCATCTGTAGCTATCTCGTTTGCAGTAATTGCGCCTGTATCAATTTTGGCAGTTGTTATAGCCCCAGCATCAATTTTTGCTGTAGTTATTGCACTGTCAGATATTTTTGTCTCAGTTATTGCTCCTGCAGCTATAATGTCTGCGGTTACAGCGTCAGTTGCTAACTTTGCTTCAGATACAGCATCGTCTGCAATCTTGGCAGAACTTACAGCTAGGTCTGCTATCTTGTTTATAGTTACTGCCGTGTCAGCTATTTTTAACTCAGTAATAGCGTTGGCGGCTATAAGGTCTTCAGTAACTGCATCAGCCGCTATCTTTGTTGTAGTAACGCTGTCTGTCGCTAATTCATTAGCCGTAATCGATTCTGCCGCCATCAAATCATTAGTAATAGCTTCTAATGCTATCTTTGTTGTTTCTACTGCCGCATCACCAATCTTAGCGGCGGTAATAGCAGCATCAGCAATCTTGTCGGCATCCACGGCAGTGTCAGCTATTTTTACATTAGTAATAGCTCCTGCAGCTATAATATCCTCAGTAACAGCTTCAAGTGCTAACTTGCCAGTCTCTACTGCTAGGTCTGCTATTTTAACTGCTGATATAGCATCGTCTGCAATCTTATCGCCATCTATAGCCGCGGCAGCAATCACATCCCCTTGAATAGCATCTACAGCTATCTTAGCGTTTGAAATAGCATCATCTTGTATCTGTGGGCCAGACACTTGACCAGACAAATCAGTAGTAGAAACAGAAGCTGTCCATTCTGTTCCGTTATATCTATATAGCTTGTTATCTGTTGTTAAAAATACTTGTCTACCTTGCCATAAGTCTTCTGCAGCTGTTGGTAACGTGCTGACTACTTTTGGCGGCATTAGGTCTTCAGAGAAGTTAACCTCTGCTACTTCACCTACTAAATCAACTGTTGGTACAGCAGTAGTAAACTCAGGGACAGAACTATCATATCTATACAGCTTTTCATCAGTTGTTAAAAATAGCACTAATGGCCCAGTGTATCCTGATGGGCTTGGCAAACTGCTAACAATAGATACAGGCTCAATTTCACTTGCAAAAGACGCGGCTGTTACTGATGCCTCTGTAATAGAAAAGATGTCATCTGACCAAGCAGAACCTGTCCATCTATATAGAGCGTTCGCAGTAGTGTCATACTTTATCTGTCCAACAAAATCACCTGATGCGGGAAGAGAGGATACAGGCTCAATGCCATATGCACCTGCCTCAGCAAACAAGTTATTAACCGCATCACTAAACGCATCACTATCTACAAACAAGGTTGTTGCTGATACAGTGCTAGAAAAATCCGATACGTTGCCAGAAAAGTCTACAGACTTTAGGTGATAATATCGGGTTACATCATAATCCAATCCTGTTCTGGTATAGCTGTCTCCGCTTGCTATAGCTATCTTGCTTGCCGCAAGCGTACTGCCAATTATCCCCTCCCACACTTCAACATGAGAATAATCATGCTCTACTGGTCTTTCCCAAGTTATAGTAATTTCTTTTAATCCGCCTGCAGCAGAAACACTATTAGGTATTGATGGAGGCGTTGTATCGCCAGCTACTAAAGCAGATAAATCAACAAAGCTAGACCGAACACCCAGATCATTAATAGACCGTACTCGTACATTGTAATTTACATCTGGCACAGTTCCTGTAATTACAAACTGTGTAGAATTAACTATTACGCTAGTGTATTCAGTCTCGCCAGTTGTCGCGGCATCTGTCACGTTTCCGTAATCAACTGTTACACCTGCGTTATCTGTTATAAGTCCATAGTCAGGGTTTAATGTGTGAGAGTCTGTGACAAACCCGTGATCTAGCACTGATGACTCTCTCTTGTACTGAAACTCGTACTTTTGTACAAACGAATCAGCCGGGGCTGTCCAGTTAAACGTCAGTGAAGGAATAACAGAGCCATCCGATGAAACAGCCGTGGAATTAGTCGATGTTAAGTTAGTTGGTGCAGATACTGAAAACGGGTTTGGCAGATTGGTATCTGGGTACGTCTTTTGCACCGCAGATTCATCATAAGCATATATGGAAGAGTCATACTCAATGGCTAAGATATTTGCTGTCATATCTGCATTAAGAGTTATTTCTTCGACCTGAAATAGCTTGTCACCCCAATCTGGAGTTGGGTGATTGACTGTGATTACGTCTGCAATGTTTAGCTCTAAACCACTACTGTCCGTTTGAAATGTAACGCGCAAATGATTTCGTGAGCGTTTAGTAATAATGCGAGCAAAGTCTCTAGCTATGTAATAGTTAGTACAAGCTTTAAGCTCTACAGTCTCTTGTAGTCGCTCGTCATTATTTTCTTCTAAGTAGGTTGTATCTTCTGTTGAACCAGGGTCAGGGTAAGCCGCCTGATCAGGTTGATAGTCAATGTCTGCGTTAGCAAACTTAACCATATTTCTGTTTTGGGTGGTACTCTTATCACCGCCCTTTATGTTTATGCCACCAATTATATTGTCAGTGTTAAATGTCTTAACGCTACTGCTTGCGCTGTCTATCTTTAGTGAATACTTACCGTTACTAAATGGCAAGAAGCCCCGACAACTAGCTAATATATCTCTAACATTGTCTATAATTTTTTCTTCGGGCTTCACTACATAATTACACTGAAATATCTTTATGTCACTTCCACCACTGTAAGGTGTAACCTCAAACTGATCACACTCATTTGCCGCAGTGGAAATAGAAGCTTGGTCAATTACAGGCGGTAGCAAGCCTTTACCGTATCGTGTATTTGTCAGGTAATCGTAAAGACAAAGAGCAGGATTGTTCGAGAATACTGTTTGCTGTGTTCTTGGGTCATACAGCTTTCTTCCTTGAACTAAGGCAGTAATATTAGGGATGCCATTCCAAGCATCTTGATCGTACTTTAGGCGTAAAGCAATGTAAGCAACACCTTTTAGTTGGTGGCTAGATGTCCAGTCAGGAGCTTCCTGCAATAAACTGTCAGCAGCCTGAGTGTCTGTTCCAAGATGTACGTTATAGTCTATAAGATTATCAAATCTAGTATCACTTGAAGGAATATCATCAAAATGCAAGTCGGTAATGCTTTCTACTTCGCCCTCAGAAACCACTAAAGCAATGTATAAGTATTCGTTCTCGTCACCATCAGGCACATCTTTTGTACTTATAAAGACTCTAGTCCCACCTACACGCCTTGTACCATATACAACTGGTATAAAGTCTATATTGCTGTTTTTGTTTATTAGAAGACCTTTAGCGGCATCTTCAGCATCTCTTTGCGCCTGTTTAGCTTTCTTATGTGCAGAGTAAGAAACAGCAACTGTGATTGCAGCAAGAACCCAATTCCAAATCATGCTTTACCCCACTTAATGTCATCTATAGTTTTAGCGGCAAACTCAAATCCCTCGTCACCGGGAAAGTGTAGTTGCTGTGAGTTATGATTTGTTCTTCTGCCGTTTTGCTTCTCAAAGTCTGCCCAGTGCGATTTGCACTCTACAGTTACTTCACTAGTAGAATTAGTTTCTGTGATTGAAAACCCAGTTACCTGACCCTTAAAATAAGTAAAGCTACCAGTGATTACATTGCTGTCATTTAAGACGCATCTTTTAATATCTACGGGCAAGCCAATATAATCATTAGAAAGCATATAGCTAACCATGACCTGACTAACTCCGCTAAAAGTAATATCTACGCCTCCGACGGATATGTCTGACGATTCAGATACTTCACCAAAAGAAAGTATTGCGTCTGAACTGGTATAGGTATTAGCAGAGTCAAACACAATATCTTTATCGTGATCGGTTATCTGTATAAGACTAGATTGCTGACCTATAGATATTAAGGTTGCATAAGAATATGAGTCTGAGTCTAAGGCATTAACAAGAGCCGTACCTGTAAATCTTGCCATTATGTTACCTCAATAAAGTCTACTTCATACGACCTGTGACCGCTTACGTCAACTGAAAACTCCTGTACTGCGTTACTTAGTCTAACAGTAAAAGGAACGGCATCATATGTAACGCTTGAATTATCTCCAATTGCCGATACTAATGGCGGGATTATCTCTAAATTACCATCTCCAGTTAAATCGCTTTTAATCATGTAAACTTTGCTATGTCCTGCAAACTTGACCATATCACCAGCTTTTAAAGTGCCTGATACGCCATCAACAGCTATAATCCCTGTGCCAGCAGGAATGTTTTGTCCATTATTATTTGACCTAATTACTCCACTAGCGTCACCAGTCTTATAGCTTATCTGTGGAAGAGTGATCTGAAATGTCTCTTTCATACCCTCTTGTGCAGTAACAAACGCCAAGACAGGATTAAACTCAGATGCTGTCATTGGTGGATAACTAGCAGAGAACTCAAACTTAGAGCTGCCAATGTTTCTTACTTGTATGCGACCAGAGATAGATTCGCTCTTTAGGCTATATGTTTTAATCTTAAAGCCGACAGCAGTAAATCCCGGACTAGATGGATATGTTCCACTCATATTAGACTCGATACGCCTCTATTATTAATAGCTTTGTTTACTATACCGATAATCTCGCCTCTGCGTGATCTTAGCAATTCATCAAAGCCTTTGGTGTCATTTGCCTGAATGTTGATTGTAACATTAGTTCCCATCGACTGCCCTTTAGAATGATCAATAACAGTCTCATTAGGATGCAAAATAGCAGGAAAACCACCCTTACCATCAACACCACCTGCCCTCGCTCCCATACCAGTAAAACCACCACCATCAAATGAAGCGGCAGCCTGACCCATAATCATACCTGCATTAACAAAGCCCATTGTTTTCATGAGTGTGCCTTGCACATTACCCATTGCAGTGTAAGCAGTAGCCATCGCAGGATTTGCTAGTGCCATTTTTGCATATGCCGCCTTAATTGCCATCTCGCCTGACAAACCAGCAATAATTGCATTTGCTGCTTCTAGACCTTTAGATACAAGCATAAATGCCTTAGCCTCGCTAGAACCCTGTGCAAACAACTCACTAATACTTGTCATTGTTGAAGCGACTGATCCTGCTACCATACTGGTTGTAGACATTATGCTAGACTTAATTCCGTTATCCATGCTTTCAAAGCCACCCATAACGTCAGACATAGCATCCATTGGCGACATATCAGCAGCTTGTTGCTCTACCTTTGCATCATATCGTTCCTGCTCAACTCGCGCTAACTCTTTAACTCTTTCTATCTCTGCAATCTGTTCAGGAGCTAACTCTTGTTGTCGCAACTTGAGTATTTCTATTTGTTCAGCAGTCTTACCTATAGAAGCTATCTGTAAGGTGTATCCATCTCTAATAGATAAAAATCTTTTTTCCTGCGCCTCCGCTTCTGATATTTCTTTAGCTTCCGCTCGTTTTCTTTCCGACTGTACCTTTTTAATTCCCTGCGTTTCCGCATTAAGACCTGACATAATCTGTCTTAAATGTAGAGACTTATCCGCCTTAGCACCCTTTTCTCGCTCTTCGTTTATCTTTTGCTGTATATAGAGTGATTCCGCTTGTGCTGATGCTACTAACTTTTCTTCATCAGTCATATTTGATATGGCTATATTATATAGCTGTATACCCAATGCACCCTCACGCAACTGAATGTTGCTTGTAGTCATTTTTTCGTTAAACTTTATGTATGCGTCAGTAGTTTCGTCAGTTTTCTCTCTTAACGCTTTAAGAAGCCCAGTAGCTGTAGCTAATCTTTGATCATTCTTTTGAAGTCTATCTCCTCTTTCTTTTTCTGTTTCAGTAATCTTTGTTACAGAAACACCTACACGAATATAAGTGTCTATTAAACCCCTATTTGTGTTTTCTAGCTTTTTAATAAGCTTTTCATATTCTTCTTCTGACTTGCCAGCAATAGATTTCGCGTAGGCTTTTTCTGCATCTGTAAGATCATCATAATTATCAACTAGCTCTTTGCTTGCCTGATCTAGCATTTTCATTGCTTCAGTCGCGCCAAACAAAGATGGAGCTAAACTTGTAACAAGCGCAGCACTGACAGCTAAAACAGCACCAATAATTGCGCCATTAGGCCCAAACAAAGAGGCAACCTGCGAACCCTGCTGACCAAATACAAGCATTGCATTTTGACCCATCTGCAACTGTACCGCGACATCCTGTACCTGATGACCAAGCTGACCTAGACCGCCACGCATCATGCGTAGCTGTCCCTGAGCCTTTTTAGTAGTATCTTGGAATTTTTTTGTACTCTTCTGCGCCCGATGCATCCCTTGATCGAAATCACTGGAATCCATCTTAGCTTTGAGGATCATGTTCGCGCCAAAATCAGCCATGTTTTTCCTTTATCTTCTGTTCTTTAAGACGTAAGTAAGCAAACCAATGAGAAAACTCATTGACAGTCATAGCTAATATTGTCGAGAGTGGTTGACCAAGGTGTTCTGCCAGTTGATACATTGCGTACAGTTCATTTGGCTCACCTTGATCATTTGTTAGTTTTTTTCAGCATCCTCTGCGTCTACTGTATCTAGCACAAAGTTTGCAACTCTACTCAAGACTTCAGGGTCAACGTGCTTCTTTAGTTTAACCTTATCACCGATATCAAAGACAGCCTCGCCATCTTTATCAGTTACACCGAATATTAGCGCGTATACTAAGTAGTCTGAATTATCACCATCTGATCTGGCAAACCACTTAGCTTTATCATCTAAGGACAGGTTCTTAGAGTAGAGAGTAGTATCCCACTCTTCTACTCGAAGAGTCCTGATTTCTTTGTTACTAAAGTGCGAAACTGCACTATCAATCAATTTTCCCATGGTTTATCCCCTTATGTTTATTAAGCTACTGTTTCTTCTGTAATGTGACCATTACCAACAACAGAGATAGAAGCTTCTACTAATCCGTCAACTGCAACATTTTTTGACACGCTAGTTACAATCGCTTGACCAATCCACTCTTTCTTAGTTGAAGTCTGACCTGATGGGTATAGCTTTAACTCTACTTCAGCACCCTCAAGCAATGCAGTCTGACCAGCATCAGAATCACTCCAGATGCAGTTTACAGAAGATGTCCAAGACTTAGTAGTTACTTTCTGTGTAGTCCAACCCTCGTCACCAGTTGCAGGATTCATTACAGTTGTGTCTGATGTTGCTGCAGTAATCTCTAACGAGAAGTCTTTAACTTCGGCTACAGCATTCGATCCAACGTAAACTGCGCCACCATTTCCAGCATATGTTGCCATTTTAATTACCTCTGCTCTATGAGCATTATTTTAACAAAGGCGCAATCGCCATTAAATTGAAACATCAGGGTTGTTCTCACGCACCTGATATCTTACTTCAACAGATAACTTGCAAACAGCTAAAGGCTGATCTCCGTCACCGCTAAAATCTGTGTCAAAAGACAGTATTCGCGTATCGATTGCGTTACCACCTCGTGTAATATCTACAGATAGTGCCTCTTCAACTTCTACGCATATCTGGTCTAAAGTATCATCGTAGTTCTGTGTACCCTTGACGTATATTTCTACCTCAAAAGCACTAACTCGTTCTTGCAACCGTGGGATACTTATAGAACCGTAAGAAACCTCTTCTGACTTATTGTAGATTAGTATGCCAGGTAGCTTTGCATTACGCATGGGATAGATTCGCGACTGAAACACATTGTTCAGCGTAGTATTTAACCCGGTCAAAGTTGTTTTTAGGTTATCCCTAATTGTTTTGCGCTGATGAGCCATTATTCAACCTCTAAAGCCAATTCTGACATACCAGTGCCATCATCCATTATAATACGAACAACATATATAGTATTCCTAATCGCAAACTCATCTCCCTCTTCTATATTAGGGATGTCTTGCGTTCTCACAGTAAGCCTTGGCGATACCATTTGCACTTGCATTGTGCCACCTGCATCTACAGCTTCATAAGCGTTATCAAATATTGCAGTAATTACAGCATCTTCGCCAACTTCAGGCATGAAAGTAACGCTCTCACCGAAATCAGATACTAACAATAGTCTATCGCTTGCTGTCTCTACTGGCATTATTTTTTAACCTTTGCTCGTCTTTTAGGCTTTGGCTTATCAGCAGATAGACCAATGCTTCTGTCTTCTACCTTTTCTGTCTCTGCATATGGTGCAACTCTACCCATAGCCATCAACTCTTTAGCAGTCTGATCGTCTAACGCGACAACATCAGATAACTTATAAGATACGCCTCTAATCAGACAGGCTTTAATTATTTCATATTTCATCATTATCTCCTTTAGTAAAAGCTACTATGGGATAGCCACGGAATAGCCTTTAGTAAAGGAGGGGGCGAACCCCCTCACAGTGTTACTTATGCGCCATCGTTACCGAAAGCGAAACTTGCAGCGTGACGTACAGCTACATCTACAGACTGCATCGCAACAACGCGAACAGTACCAGTAGTAGAAGCAGTGTATGGGTCAACTACGATGTCTAGTCCACCGAACATACCGATTAGTAAGTCGCTGAAGTTACCAAAGTAAGCATGGTTTGCAGATGCTTGTGCAGAAACAATAGCATTGTAACCATTAACTTGACCATTCTCTAATACAAAACCACTGTTAGTAGATGATTTTGCAGTGCCTTTCAAAGCACCTGCTAGAGCAGGAGTAAGGATGTATGAAAGGTTGCCAAGAAGAGCGTTATCTTGTGAAACCTGAGTTTCCATTGCAATCATCTCTGCAAAATCTGGCGCACCAGCAGAACCAAAGGTAACTGAACCAATGCCAGTTGTACCCTCAATACCAGTTGGCTGACCTGAAGCACCTGTACCCTCTAGACCAGCTTTGTCAATAGCGATTGCCATTGCTTTAGTTAGGTCATCACGGATAAGGCTTTCAACGTCTAGGCTAGACTGAATTAAAAGCTGACGAGTAACGTCTGTGAATGCACCTAATGTTTTAGGTGTAAGACTTACATTGCCTAGAGTCATTTCTGATTCAGTAGCAGCACCGCCCTCAGCAGCAATCCAAGTAGCAGCAGAAGTTCCACTTTTCTTAGGAATCTTAACGTCACCGCTTAGACCGCCTAGCATGGTTGCACCTGCAGCCATTACAGATGAAGAATTGCGTAGAGCATCAATGAAATCACCGCCACGATAATCTTCGCCAATTGCATCACCAAAGTTTGAGATGTCTGCACCGTCTGAAGCAGTACCAAGATCACGCTTGTTCCAAGTGCGTAGAACGTCAGCAGGAAGCATAATGCCTTGTGCAGTTTTTCCATACTGGTCAGCAGCAGCTCGTGAACATTCAAATTCGAATGCAGCGGCTTCTTGTGCGCGACGATCAGTTGGGTTAGCAAGAGCGTGAATAGCTCTCATCATGCTGAAGTTTTTAACTTCTTTCTCGTTCATGCCGATGTCTTGGCTTTCTAGAGCATTAGTAGAGCCGATAGACTCTAATAGTTCACCACGGAACGAATCAATTGACTGACCTTTAGCAATAGCATCGCGAGCCATGTCTGATTTATTGTGACGTGCGCCTAACTCAACGATTTGAGCGGCATTCTTTTGTGCGGCTTGCTGGGCTTCAGCTTTTACCGCTTCGATATTAACTTCTGACATAATATTTCTCTCTTTTAGGGAAGTTTTAATTACGGGTTTATTTTCAGCTTTGCCTGAACGCCCAACGCCAACTGTCATATCGGCAGGAATAGACACCAAACTTGCTTCAACGGGTTTCCATGACTTAGCACGATAGGTTTCCTTATCGCCTTTGTCTCTTTCCATTTTGCCAATAGAATAACCAACGGAAATGTTAGCTTTAATTCCATCAACAACATCAGAGAAAGCCTCACGAGCGAGTTCGCCTTTTCCAAAGCGTACCTCTGCACGAAGTCTACGCGCATTCTCATCAAGCTCTACCGATTTGATAACACCAATCTGCTTCTCTGGATCGTGATCCAAAAGCAATGGTGCGCGACCAGATGCTAAGAACGATAAATCAATCGACTCTCGCGTATGGTCTAATACTTCAGTACCGAATGAACGACCTACAGGCTCTTCACTCGATATTGCCATCTTAACTGTTCTTGTCTCTTCATCAATGGGAGAAAACTCCATCTCCATTGCACGATGCTGCACTTCAGGACTAGCCGAGCGATCAGTTTCTTCTACCACTTCTTCTGTAGTCTCTTCTACAGCTTCAGCAGTTTCTTCTACTGTCTCTTCAACTACTTCTTCAGTACGAACCTCGTCAACAGACTCAACAGTAGCTTCTACTTCTACTTCATTGTCCATATTTACAGCCTCTTCGTTTCTATCATCGTCTAATTGTCCAGCAATCTTCCTAGACCAAGAAAACCCTGCATCGCCACCCCATAATGCCCAAGCTATACGCCCTGCACTAGGATAACCTTTCTCTCCGGGGCTGAACCCATCAGCTTTCTTGTCTACTTCATGCCGACTAAAGAAAGAGTACATTCTTTTTACAGTATCGAATGATAGCTCTTTTCTATTCTTTATGTCTCTAGCTCTGGCTACACCAACTTCAGTGCCACCACGACCATGTTCTTTACGCCACTCTAAGCCTTTTACAGCTTCTGACACCATTCCATCAGTCGGTTTAGTGTTTATTTCCTTACCCTTAAACTTCGGCATCATCTTCTCCGATTATATCAGGGTTAATACTGTTAAAGTTAGCACCATACGGCTCAAGAGCGTAGTTAACTCCATATTGGTCTGCTATATCGCGATCTCGTGCGATCTGAGACACTAACTCCTCTACATCCTTACCATACTGGCTCGCTACGTCAGACAGGCTTAGAACGCCCGCTTTTAGCCCTGTAATGGCAGCATTCATTTCTTTCTGCGGGTCAACCCAGTTCCATGCTTTGCCTCGGAATTGAGCAGCTTCACAAAAACGATCATATTGACGTAAAGGTATGCCAAAACTGTTAACTTCCATCGATGCTGCAAGCCAATCATCATAAACTACGCGAACAAAGTGATCAGTAACAAACTTCTGTAGGTTACGATACGCATCACGCTCTTCTAGCGCACCCTGACGGATAGAACTGTAAGATACAGACTCTAAATCATTAGATAAGGCAAAATAGCTAACCCCTAACGCAGAGGCAATGCCTTTTAGCACTGCTTTGTGAAACGAATCAAACTCATTATTAGGATACTGTGGGTCGAACGTCTTAAAGTCTACACCGTTAGGCAACTGGTGGAATGAGCCTGGAGTCGCTTCCATGATAGGAACATTGCCATCTAAGTCATCAGCAACAAAGCCATCACCACTAGGAGACGTGAAAAAGCCCATCTTACTAGCACCAATGCGGGCATTTACTACTGCAGCTTCTCTTAATGCGCCTAACTGCTTCATTGCAGAGATAGCAGATGCCATCCAAGGCTCACCACGAGACTGTCCTGCACGATTAGGGTCGTACAGGTGGATCATTCTGTCTGCGGGTATACGAACGTGCTTAGGCGACTTACCAGAAGTCGTATAATCGTAATCACCTGGATGATACGTCAAAACATGATACGCAACAGGCTTGCGGAACTTATTTAGCTCAACGCCCATTCTAACTTCGTTGCCATTAGACAGTCTTTCGTTCTTTTGCTCATCAATTTGATCAGGCTCAAGGAACTCTAAGGCAAATGAATCATGGAATGAAGCTCCACGATGCTTGATAATGAACACTTCACCGTCACGGGCTAGACATTCAACAGCTAACTTTTGTGCATCTATCCACGACATACCGCCATCAACAGTACAGTTACCTAGCTTGCCCCACTTACGAAATGCAGTTTCAACCTTCTGATTACCATCTCTGTCTAATTTACCTATGGAATCAGTTGCTTTTACCTGCAAAGTGAAGCCTTTTTCGCCAACTACGTTAATTTTAAGCAAACTAAGGTATTTTTTGGCATATTCGTTGTTTCTAGCTAAGTCTCTTGATCTAGACCTGATTGATCTTAGTGCTGGTCTTAGCTCTGAGTCAGCAGACCTTTCAGAAGCCTTAAAATCGTTAAATAAGTTGCCAGCATTAGCTGCTGAATACGATCTCTTAAACACTTTGTCTTTTTTTACGGCTTTTGGCTTAAATATGTCAAAAAGAGCCATTTAAAACCTCACTTTTATAGTGCTTGAGCCTTTACGCCCATGCTTAATGTCGATAGCGTTCATTTCTTGCTTAACTTCTCGTCTATAGAAGTCTCTAGCATTAACAAGCTCTTCAAATGTCATTTTGTTTAGCGATCTACCAGCTACGGAATAGCTTGCAACGTCTGAGTCAGCCTTTCCGCTAAGTAAGCTTTCAATCTTACCTAACATTACCTCTGCATGAGAACGTGGATCAGCTTGGTTAATGTCTAAATCAGGAACTACTATGAAATGCCCACGATCAATAACAACTCTTTCGTTGTCAGAGTTTCTTTCTACTTCTAGTTGGTAAAAGTAATGACCTTGAGTAAAGTTTGAGCTACCAGTTACAGTTAGAGCATTGCCGTGACCAGTATTTTCGTTGAGAACAGTGAACAGGTAATGATCTGTCTGACCTGTACCTGTAATTATTATTTCGTTATCGCCACCGCCAGATATTCTTGCAACATATCTAACCGTGTAATCGCTAGTTGGGTAATCAGTAACTAGATTAGACTTTTTCCACTGCACAAAATCGCCAATGACAATTGTATCTGGCTCTCCCTCACGGGCATTAGCAGCATCAAATAGATTTGCCATTAATTTATACCTTTATCGCCACGAATTAACAAAGCTTTTCCTTGTTTTTGGTACAAATGATTCTCTTGGCGTAACACTAGGTTCAGCTTTTTGTTGCGGCTGTCTATCTCTATTGTCTGCCAAAGCATTTATATCAACATTTAATATAGCATATGCTGCAATTGCGTAAACAAAACAATCTAATGCTTCGTTACGCGGTCTTATCTTTTGGAATACTCTTTTCTTGTATCCCCTTGTGTACTTAGTGATGATCTTCTCGGCTGTTAACTGCCTAAAATACTCTTCATTAAGGTCATCGTGAAAATGGATATAACCTGCACCCTCTTCCTTAATTCTTAACCTAGCGAACAGTAAGTCTTTCGCAGTATCAACACCAACAGGAAACAACATACACTTACCAATGTTGTTTTTACTGGGCCTACCTACTATTGCCTTACCCTCACCACCAACACCTTTGATGGCAAATACTCTTCGGGCATAGTTTTTCTTAGCATAGGAGTATACCGCATTTGTGAAATGACCTCCACTGTCAATGCATGATGCCCTTATAGGAAGCGGTCTGCCGTCATTCGTCATGTAAGTTGTAAATAGATGGCTGTCTAGGCTAGTCCATAGCTGAGGTGTGCTAGGATCGCCATATAATACCTTGTGATCAATAACGTATGATTCATCGTCACGCGCCCAACCAATTATAGACAACTCTAAGCGATCATCCTGAACATCCACACCGCAAGTAAGAAATATGACTTCTTCGGGTATATGCTCACCATAAGCCTCTCTTCTCTCTGCTAAAGAGTAATCGTCAATAGTTTCACCTTGATCTTCCCACGTTTCACCTAGATATGTGTTTGTCCACACCCTAAGTTGCTCAGGATTCTTACGCATGGACAAGAAATCCTTAACGCCATCAGATAATGGTGTCCAAGGCGAGTAAAGACCGTTAATAGCAAAACCTGCAACTCCTGCAAACTCTTTCTCTGCTATCCACTCACCATTGCGGATAGACCATCTTCTATCAGAGTCAGTCCATAACGTATCGCACTCATCGCATAGGTACTTAGCTGTATCAGGATCGCCCTCTTCCCATTGCACGTTAGACCACTTTAGCTTCTGCTTATGGTGGCAATGTTTACACGGTACGTTGTAGTAACGCATATCTGATGCCTCGAAAGCTTCCTCGATACGACTAGCGTCTTTATTCGTGGGAGTCGAAACCATAACAATCTTACGATTCCAGAACGTAGCCGCCCTTTTGCGAGCTAACTGAATCGGATCACCCTCTGACCCTGCACTTGCGGGATACCTATCAACCTCATCGCATAGGACAAGACGAATGGGTCGTGAAGCAAGACCAGATGGACTGTTAGCACCCACGAGCGTCAAACTTCCACCAGGGAACAACTTATGCAGTGTTGTGTTACCACTGTCTCTAGCGCGAGGGTCTTTTACCTTTCCACGCAAACAAACTGTCGCTTTAAGTAAACCGTTAGCAACTCGATCCTTAGAAAAGGCTTGCGCCATCTCAAGTGTGGGTTGAAGACAAAGTATGGGAGATGGATCGTTATCTATGTGATACCCAATAATGTTAAGCAATGCTTCTGACTTACCTAACTGCGCTCCCGCCATAACGACAACTTCTTTTATGTTAGGGTCAGAGCAAGCATCCATAATTCCTCGTTGGTATTCAGCACGAGCAGTATGCCATCGCCCCGGTTCAGCACTACTTTGTGAGTCGAGCCGCCTTTTTTGGTCTGCCCACTGACTTACGCTTAGTCTTGGTGGTGGCTTTAGCGTCTTTAGTGCTGTCTTCAGATGCGTCTTCAGTTCCTTTCGTTTCTGTCGCGTTAATTGTTGGGTCATAGTTACTGAGTTCCTCTAATGCTTCATTAAGCAAATCTTCTAAAATGCTCTGACACATACCAGCTTCTGTTTCTGCTGATACGACTGGAGCAGCTTTTGTAGGTATAGACGTTAATTTACCTTTTAATGCGCCAAGTACGTCTTCCCATGCTTTAACTACATCTTCTGCAATTACCAAAGTGCCATGAACTTTCGCTAATTCTAACTCAGCAATCTCAGCTTCTGCGTTAACTTTTCGCGTTCTAGCCTCGTCATAGCTTGATCCTATCTTAACTCCACCTGTAGATGCCATACTTCCTCCTATATACTTTATTGTTTAATCATATCACGTTATTGGCGTTTAGGATTAGTTTTGGGAAATTCTGTCTCTACGCCATAAAAGCGATGCGAAACTACCCACGGGCTTCGGCTATGGGAGTACCTTATCGATTCTAGGGCTTCTATAGGGCATATCCCCCCTGTTTGGCAGCAATACATATGAACGCAACTTTTATAAAATAAAGTCGCTTAGATCGCAATTCTGAGGGTACACTGTAAATTCATACAGTAGGGCTATTCGCCCCTGGTTGGCGTTACAGTCGATAGAGTTTTTAGTGGCTACTATCCTAGCAGCAATAGGATAAAGTGCCTTAAACGGGCTAATATTCGCTTGGCGGGTTAATAGATTGGATAGGGCCGGTATATTGGTTTGACTTTCTACCAGGCAAAAAAAAGGCCCGGCGATTAAACCGGGCCAATATATAAAGATAGGCTGCTTTTATTGTATAAGGGCCGCCAATGTAAACACTAGGCCTATGGCCAGGGCAGCGCCGAGCAAATTAAACTGCAATTCCTGGCGGCTTTCCCTTTTATACTGTTCTAACTCTAAGCGGCCAAGGCGTAAAAATTCAGTTTCGCGGCTGCTTAATTGCGGCTTACAGTAAACAATAGGTTTCTTATTCATTGGTTAAAACTCCCTGGTTATTTGGTTTTTATGGTGATCTAGTGCCTGGCGATATATTTTAAACCGGTTAAGCTTTCTATCCCTTGTAAACGCGTCCCGGTGCAGCATAGAACGGACGGCGCGTATAATATCGCGATTGCTGGCCGCTAATCCGCCGGCCCTGGTTTGGATTCTTAGATATTGAGAATATCCCATAATAAAGGCCCTTTAATTAAATACTGGTTTTTTGCGGCTTACCTGGCCGCGGCTATCGATAGTTTTAAAGCCGGTTTTATTATCCCGGCGCAATAGATCAATACCAGGATCAAACCGGGCCGCCGGTAAAAACTTTAATTCCACATAACCAGCGTTAATGAATTGCCGGTATTCATTGGCTATAGTTTGAATTTTCCCGGTATTATTACCGTTGATTTTATAGGCGCATTTAATAGGCGCATTCCGATTATCTTTAAATATTGCTATAGCTTGCATTTTCTTATACCTCCGCTGCTAGTACATTAAAGGCCTGGTTAATAGATATATTCCCGGCCAGATTATCAATGGTAAAATTGCCCTGGTCCTTTTTAGCCGCTCCCTTGGCTAATAGGCCGACTATCTTATTTTCCGCAAAAGCATTTACCAGATCGCTTTTATCGCCATCTATAACCGGCTTACCATTAAAGAATTGCGGCAATTGGCCCTTAAATACTACGGCCAGCGGCGTTTTATCCGGCACTTTGGCCAGGTATTTTTGATACTCCGGCGCACCACTATAGGAAAATATAAGCTTATAATTGGCCGGCGTTTTGCCTAGGCGGCTGCTGTTTTTAGTGTAATCGTAGTAAAATAAATCCGGGAATTTTTGCGGTATTCCGTATTTTTCCCAGGGAATATCCGATATTACATTAAGCCGGATAACTCCCTGTTTACCGGTTTTTTTGCATAGTTTATCAAAACGCGACAATTCCGCGGTAAGCTGCTGCAAAAATGCCTGGCGGTTGTTATGCCAATATTCCGTTTTAGCTTGCCTGGCCCTTTTAACATTATCGAACCGGCCGCGGCCAGCAGATTTTAAACAGCCCTTTAAACAATCCGCGATTGTAGAATAAGGGCACAAAATGCTATCCGGATATAAAGATAATTCCGCAATTCTTACCGGCTTTTTAATTCCGGTGGATTGCTGCAGCCAATCCGCAAATTGAACCGCGGCGGCCTTTTCTGTTTTTTTGATCTTGGTATTTCCGCTATTGGTATTTAAAAGCTTTTTAACCATTGTTATATACTCCGATTTTGATTAATTAATTGATACAAAAAAAGCCGGGCATTGAATCCCGGCCTTTATTCTATAAACTAAAAAATATCTGCAATCCTTTAATAAGTATAATTTGAGTTAATAAAGCGGCGGCGGATAATGTTAACCAGCCAATTAATGCAACCGCCGGGCCATACTTTTTTATTTCCGATTTAATAAATCCCATTTTAAAACCCTCTTTTTTCCCAATTGATAAATTGTTTTAATTCTCTTTTATACTGGTTTAATTCATATATTAAAGTTAATTCTAAGGCCAGGGCCACAATACCGCCGGCAATCGCTGCATTAATGCCCAGGCTCAAATAAAAGCCAATTAAGGCAGCAGCATATAATAAGTAGCTTAAAACAAAAATAATATTGATACGTTTAACCTGTTTAATTAAGTATTGATTATGCATTTTTTTAACTCCGGTTCGATTAATTGATGTAAGTATATTATATACATTATTGTTTATTATCAATCCCTTTAAACGCTAAAAACGGCCCTTTTATCGCACCGGGCCTATTTGCCTATATTCCCAGCATTTTTCCTACTTACTGCCTGGCCGATTAAATATTATAAACCACCAATAACGCTAGAGGCCGCGCCAACACTGGGCTGCAGCCAAACTACTGTATATTTATCCAGTTTTTGCCCTTTTTTTGGATTTTATACGGGTCTCATAAGGTATCCATGGGATAGCCATGGGATAGCCTTTCCATACGACATCCACGGAATAGCCATGGGATAGCCGTTGTCTGTGTTATCCGTGGGATAGC
>ERZ1039804.441-NODE-441-length-26767-cov-10.044736_pt1 | contig 26767 bp, 22 predicted proteins | sample MGYA00383089_ERZ1039804 | MGnify/ENA primary metagenome ERZ1039804 (study PRJEB29581, sample SAMEA5548359) | metagenome | biome: marine; feature: coastal; material: water | depth 1 m | study: Short-term variability in the microbial, nano- and picoplankton...
CTTCGTTCTACTACGGGTTACTTCACTAGACTACACCTTCGTTCTACTACGGGTTTCTAGAGAGTTGTGATGCGAACTGCGAGGAATTGAACCTCGGTCAAAAAGGATATGAACCTTCAGCACCAGCCAGGTACAGTTCGTTAAGCGCAACGGGGACTGTTTATTCTAAACACCGCCACTGCTGTAGTAGGCGAGTAAAACGTGCCGAGTCTGCGGATCCCTTGATAAAAAATAGTCAACGTAGGAAGTAGTACTGACTCACTGACGAGTCTGAAAATGTAGGAATTGGGTATGAAACTTTTCAAGGTGAGTAATTAATTGGTACTAAGCTAATTATAAACATACCGTACCGCTGCAAGTATTGCAAAAGTTTTTCGTGATTTTTGATGTCAACTAATACCGTAAAGTCTAGTTTTTGGAGAAAAACTAAAAACACCGACTTATGAATGGAAGCCCCATGAGCTGCATCTTTAAACATAAAGAAGGGCTGGACTAATCTAAAAAGCTTGTAATTTCTGTAGCTTAAGTGTCAGTTAAAGGCTAGTGACTCCTCTATAAAAATCTTATTAGTTAAGAGTTGGCTGTTCGACTCAACGTAAAAAAGATTGAATAAAAAATTGTAGGAGTCGACCCATCTCAAGAAGTACCTTCGAGAACTTATAACAGCTGAGAAGGATTTCTCAGGTGATCCAGCTAAGAAAAATAGCCTAAAATCTCGATTAGTCGAATACAATACATTACCCTTAGGTCTAAACGTAGCTCAGTTTTGAATAAAAAGGGATCATAATGAGTCTTGCTTATTAAATACTATACTCGTGTTTAGGTTACGTTGCATAAGTTTAGGTTTGCGGAGTTTTACACTTTTACGACTAACATCTCGGTAACGATCCCCCTGACCACGCGTAGTTCACCCAACTCCTCGTAACTTAGCCTTAAAGAGTAGGTTCCATAGAATTGAGTTTTCTAGGGTAGAGGGGTGCGCTATCTGATCGATAATGCTTAATGAGCGTAAGTAAAGTAGGAAAGTTAAGTGGGTAGAGGATGAGTTTAGTTTATTAGGTGATTTTATCTGTCAGTAATTTCTACTTAGCATTAGAGTGAGGGTAGCAGGATTCGAACCTACAACAATTTGATTAAAAGTCAAATGCTCTACCATTGAGCTATACCCCCCTTTAAATCGTAATTTAGAGAAAGGTTTGGCATTGTATAACTTTAAGCTCCGAAGTTCACACTTAGCTCACTTGAAGTATACTTAATACTTATGTTCTTTAAGTTGCCTTTACGAAAAACTTGTAGAGGAGCTTCTCGCTTTATATTGGTTTCAGCGATTATCTCGTCCTAATGTAGCTTTGCAACTTGCCCTGAAAAGACAATTGCGAAACCAGAGATTAGTCTATCCCAGTCCTCTCGTACTAAGGCAAGGTTCTACATTTTTTCTTCTTAACAGCAGATAGGGACCAAACTGTCTCACGACGTTCTAAACCCAGCTCACGTACCATTTTAACGGTAGAACAGACCGACCCTTGGAAGATTATTCTCAACCAGGATATGATGAGCCGACATCGAGGTGCCAACCAACTCCGTCGATGGGAACTCTTAGGAGTTATTAGCCTGTTATCCCTAGCGTACCTTTTATCCGTTAATCGATAGCTCTATCAATAGATGTTAACTATCGGGTCACTATGGCAGGCAAATTTCTTTACCCTTCTAAAATCGGTAAATTTCAGAATCAAGCTTAGTTTAATTCATTACAATACTCGCATACACGTATGCTTTACTAAGCCATTGCGCACCCCCGTTACTTTTTAGGAGGTCACCGCCCCAGTGAAACTAGCATCCTTGCAATATAATGAGTATAAGTGTTGTTCACTTAATAGTACGTTTACTATTCATTAAACATTCAGCTTTAACACATACGGTTATAGGGTTTAGCCTACCGTACAGCATTAAACCTAAACGTAATACAAGGTTCTAGTAAAGGTGCATAGGGTCTTTCCGTCCCGCTGTTCATATTAGGCATTTTCACCTAGTTTTCAATTTCACTGGATTATAGCTGGAGACAGTGAGGCAGTCGTTACGCCATTCATGCAGGACGGAACTTACCCGCCAATGAATTTCGCTACCTTCGGACCGTCAGGGTTACAGCCGCCGTTTACTGGGACTTATATCAACAAGCTATACCTGTAATATTTTATCTTGCAGCACTGGGCAGGCGTCAGACTCTATACATCATTTTACAATTTAGCAGAGTCCTGTGTTTTTAGTAAACAGTCGCCACCTCCTCTTCTTTGTTACAACGCAAAAAACATAGAAGTTCTAATAAATTTACCGCTGGCACGTTGTGCTTACTAGTAAACTAGGAAATATGATACTTTACAGACTAATTCGCATTCCTAAAATTTAGGCGTAGACTCAATGCAAACACGAATTAGTTGTAGTACCTGAACTTTATAATTAATATTGCTGTCCTCCTTATCCCGAAGTTACAGAGTCATTTTGCCGAGTTCCTTCAACTATATTCTTCCATCGCCTTAGTATATTCTACCCATCCACCAGTGTCAGATTTCATACGGTCCGCCATAAAACTATAATACCAGCATACATTAACTAGGTGCAGAAACACTTAGCTAACCTACTTTGATACGATGAACTCTTATGAGCGTTTTACAGCAAAATCTTAGATGTGCGCATCTCATTACAAGCAATTCTGTAGCTTCGTTAGTACAGTGCCTCAAAATGCGCTCCTTATAGGGTTGTCTACCTTATCAGCGTGTACTATTCCACTGCAGCTACGCACGTTCCGGGAGGTAGTTTTTTTTCTTGCTTGAGTTTGACTACTAGGAATCTTTGTTCAGTTCTTTCGCTGTCTACGCTCAAGGTAAAACTATACCTCATTGACTACCCTTCAAACTTACGACTTTCGTCTATTTCTTAGGGACCGATTTACTCAACTAGGTGTTCCCTGTTGTTGAAACTTTAGGATTTTCGGCGATAGTGAGTTTCACACTATTTAACGTTACTCATACTAGTATAATTGATTTCGATCTCTCCAAAAAGTCTAACGACTGTTCTTCAACGAGCTACGAAACACTCCGCTACCAAGTTATCTAACTTCCAGCGCTTCGGTTGACTCTTTAATCGTCTCTACATTATCGAAACAAATCTAACTCTCCCACTTTTAATCATTGTGGTGTGTTAACTTAGTAAGCTGTTACTCTTTTTTTAATGAATGGCTGCTTCCAAGCCTATCCCCTAAGTAACGTATTAGATTTACTTCTTTTAAATTAAAAGTCATTAAACACCTTAGCGTCTGGTCTGGGCTGTTTCCCTCTTGACGTATCACCTTTGCGCGAACACGTCTGACTAGAAAATTTTGTTAGTCTACATTTAGAGTTTCTAGAAACATTGCTTAATATTCTATTGCTTGGTTTCAAGATGACTTTACCTTAAACTAATAATCTTTTCCGTACTACTAAAATAATTTTCGCGGAGAACCAGCTATCACTAATCTTGATTGGCCTTTCACCCCTAATTACAAGTCTTCTCAGAATTTTGCAACATTCACGAGTTCGGCCCTCCAGTATTAACCTTCAGCCTGCTCATAATTAGATCGACTAGTTTCGGGTCTAATAGTAGAAACTTTTGTGCGGTTTCACTGCGCCTATCTATAATTAAGCTTGCTTCTACTATTAACTCACTAGCCCATTATGCAAAAGGTACGCTATTGCTTAAGCTCTAACAGTTTCAACATTAAGTTTCAAGGTCTTTTCAATCCATCCTAACGGACAGGTTTAGTTATTATTCTTTTCACCATTTGTTCACACTACTATTCTCTATCGATATTAGGTCTTCAAACCTTAGAAATTGATTTTCCTGTATTCAGCTGCAGAATTCCATTTTACAGCCTACTCAGGTTAGTCACCAAACACATTGGTTTTTTAATGCTCTAGTTGAGCTAGAGGTTGTGATTTGCATGGTGCCGTAGCAAATTGTTAAGAAGGAGAGAAGTTGGTATTCAAAAAAGTAAATTTAAAGTTCCTATCAAAGGAAGTTCAAGTCACAAACAAGCATTCGTGTACACAAAACTTAGATAATAGTAATTTTCAAAAAATGAATGACTAAAGCCTAGTGTAAAGAAGTTGACTGCTGGTGAGTTAGACGTGGCAAGAATATTCCAACTAAACGAACTAATCTCCGTAAAGGAAAACCATGTCCTAACCTGCTCAACGGAAGTATTGTCTAGCACTAAGAGCGAGTCACCGCATAGTAGGCCTGTGGTATCCGCTACAAAGTAAGAGTAAGACGAGCTACTAGCTCAAGAAACTAGCACTAAGTCGTAAAGTACGATATTTACTAACGCAATCCAAGCTAGGCTCACATGTATTACAGTAAATCTAGTACGAATGCTAAAAAAAAGTAATACTAAAAAAAACGGATTCGAGAGGAGAAATAGGAAAACAGTGCCTATGGCTGCGGACTTTAGTCGAATATGTGTTAACCAAGAAAATAGTACTACTGCAGCCAGTAGGTTTAGGGGCTGGAGCGAAGGTTCAAAATTAAACACATTTATATCAATAAAATTCCATAAGAAGTAATTTAGGAGGGGCCTATAACTCCATAGGACTCAAGTGACTAAGATTAAGGGTATTAGTAACCTCACTAAGCCAGATACCATACCAGTGCGTAGCGATATCTGGAGTTGGGTTAGGTTTGTGTTGAGAGTAAGATTTGAATAGTAGTAGTAGAGGTAGCTGACAGTTAGGACGCTTAGAATAAGTACTTCAATAAAGAAAAGATTATTGTTAAAGAAGAAGAAGAATTTAGCCCCAAAGTTATGTGAAACTAAATCAAAGTTTAGCTGTATAAAGAAGTAGCTAAAAATTACTACTACCAATGAAAATACGTTTTTGGCTCCCGTAGAGACACATGCCCTAATGTTAAGTTTTGAATGAAGTAGTCATAAGAGCAGGAGAGTTATCAGAAGTCCAAAAACTTCAGAAGAGTCCCAATTTCATCAACCTCCTCACGTACCCTCCTGTAGGGCCCATCAACTTCCCATTCAAAGGGCTACTAAGTTGACTCAGATTGCAGACCAGCCGAAAAGAGGCTGCACTTTAAGAAGAGTGCTGTCTGTGTTGGACTGGAGTCGTCGGTTAGGTTGATAAGATGAGAATATAGTTATAAATAGGGTAATCACACTACAGTAAAATACGAGAGGGTGATACCTGTTTAGAACATTTGTGAGTAAGGTGTTAAGACCGTAACTTGAGTATACACTTATAAATATATCGGTATTCAGAGCTAAGTAGTCTGCTAACTCTAAAGGATATAGAATATACAAAGCAAATCCGATAAAGCTGGCAGAAGTATAATAAGTCGGTGCGCGATAACTAAAAGCTAGCAGGATGAGGGCAAAAAAGAAAAGTGGTAAGTAAGTTAAGTTTGTTCATCAAAAATAGTATGTCCCTAGATAGGCGTCATTAGGACTGAGACGGGTATTAAAGTCTGCGGTAAAACCGTAGCCTAAAAGTCCTAGTAGAGGAGTGTTTAGTAGGAGCGTAAGGATAAGTACGCGTACGACACTACTCCAAGTAAATATTAGTCGGTGAGGTAACATTATAGGACTTAAAACCCTAACGGGCGTCCTAGCGTCTTGTATACTTTCAACAAGTTTATCTGTAAAATTGAAGTACCTGTAGATACCATAGGACTAAGTGATCATACAGTACTACCGGCTTGTCAGAAAAGGTGTAAACGGTATGAAGCTCTAAGAGGTGTAATATTACATAACTCAAAGAAAGCTAAGAAGGAGTGCACACTACAGCGTACAAATTAGCTCAACCCAAAAGAAATTGTCATGAGGAGACAAAAAACAGGCCGGAAGGAATCATAAATACTCTAGCGCAAATCAACCTCCCATAAAAAAGAGGATAAAGTGGATAGAAGCGATAAGAAGATGGAAGTACTCACATAAGTAAATAAGCAGTAGTGAACCTCCACTGTACTCAGTTGCGTATCCAGCAACAACTTCAGCTTCTGTCTCAGAGTGGTCGAAAGGAGTTCTCTTTGATTCTAATATGAATATTATAACAAATCCAGAAGCTGCTGGGGCGTAGAGGAAAAAGAATCAGTACATATTCTGAGTTAGAACAAAATCATGAAAGTTTGCGGACTGTGCGCTAAAAACTAGTAGGCTATAGACGATTGTGATGAATATGTCAAGAGATATAACGTGGACAAGGGCTCGCACTATTGATAGTATAGCGTAGCGTGACTGACTTAAGAGTCCAACCACTGAAAAAAAGATATCTGCGAAGAGGATCAGTATTAGGTGGTAAAGAATCATTGAGTCTACATTTTCAAAAATAAACATTGAGGGACCCCATACAAAGTTTTGCGTAAATCATAGTTGTGATGATCATAGGAGTGCAATGAAGACAGGTGCCAAGGCTGTGGTCGGCCTAGGAATAAAAAATATCTCTTTCGTAATAAATTTAATTAGGTCTACAGCGATTTGGAACGCACCATTTCGACCCATTAAGACTGGACCCACTCGTCGCATTACGTAAGCAAAGACTTTACGCTCAGTTAGTGCTATGAATAGTAAAAATAAAATAGACAGAAGACAGGTTAATAATCCGGTTTCACTCATAGACTTTATTAAAGTAGAATAATATATAAGTAGTTTAAGTTAAAAATAGTTAGGAGTAGTAACAGCGCAGTGATCGTTAGTGACAAAAGGGAAGCTACGTTAGAAACCTCAAATACTGATGCTGTAGTAAAGGGCCATACTACGAAATCGATGTAAAACCTGACTACGAATTTAAACATCACCCGCTCACTAAATAGGTATGAAGAGCACACAAGAAATCTGCGTACCCACTTGTCAGCTACTTTTTTCTGTAAGAAATCGATCAATAGTCCATCTTGTCACATCAAATCATTTATCCGGTAATAAAGTGGTAGGGAAGATGAGATAGCCACGCTACCGGTTAGTGATGAACGGGACTGTTCTTTAAGTCTTAGTGAGAAGTTGTTAAACTTTTGAATTATACTTATTAACATTTATGTAAGCTAGGTGGTTGTTTTCTAGAAAAAGTGTTAATTCTCTAGGTTTAGCTTGAAATTGTTTTCAAGTAAACTTTAGCTTAGTACTGCCATACTAGCGCATGACGATTGAAGTCGATTATTAAGCTTACTAGTAGAACGGCAAAGAAAAAGGTTACTAGTGCCACATCGTAGAGACCTATAAATGTCGCAGAAGAGACAAGCGGGAAAAGAAATACGAGTTCAATATCGTATAGCAGGAAGAAGATGCAAATTAACAAAAATTGCATAGGAACTCGGATTGGTCGCTGAGAAGTAGGCCTGAACCCACACTCATAAAAGTCTCGGCGTGCAACTTTCAAAAATCCGAACCTCTTTAGTAAGTCACGAAAGCTAAGAGCGTTTATAATGTTATATATTAAAAATCCTAACACTGTTAGTGAAAATGTTGAAAAAAAAATTTCGAAATCTCCCATTAATGTAAATGTATGAGGAGAAGCTAACGGTAAGCACCCACTTTACCAGTCTTCCTGTAGATGACTTGTCGTGCAAAACGAACTCCACGCCCCGTAAATATATTGATCGGCTTAACTCTAGCTAAAGAATGGGCTGACTGCATGACGTCTTTTTTTGAAAGACCAAACAGAAGTATCTTCGTTTTTGATAGGAACTTTACCGTTATCGCACTTGAATATACGTAAACCCTATGGGCATATCCCATTTGAGGTGCGATAGTGTTCCGTTGAGTTTTGTACATATAATAACCCTTACCCTTAAATCTAACTTTTAGGAAAAATGGGCGAGAGAACCTACTAAGAGAGTCGGACAGAGTCTTCAAGTACGACTGGTAATTATACGATGTACCAAAGATTCTGTAATTTAGGGAATGAGTCTGTAGATCATATTGCACGGGTAGAGTTTTTCCAAACACGGCAAAATTTACGTAGTACTCTGAGTTATAGAGGTAGTACAAGTATGGAGCGTTTAGAGTAGTTTTGCGAGTTAACGCTACTAGTTTTCAGTCTAGGGGTATTCGAAAAACGAAAGCTATTTCGGGACTACTGTTGCGGCGGGGTAGGGGACTTCCAAATTTTCTGTCCTTTAGATTAAGACGATGGGCTCTATTACGAAGCATCCTGTTTAAATTAAGTTTTTTAGCGGAACCATATCACATATATTTGAGTAAGGGTTACTAAGATGATGACTTTAGATTTCGTAGTAAAGTTTTTCGGTAGTTCTGAAACACAAACCTATGAACAAAGTTACGCAACTGAAAGACTAGGTGGGAAGGTTTGTCAAAGATCAAATTTTCTAATGATTTTTGAATTCGCTGACTAATTGTTTTAGACTTCTGGAATCTGATGTCCCGTACGAGTCAGCGTAGAACGATTAGAAGGCGTTTATATTTAGGGATAAATTTTCATCCAATCGAATACTTACCTGTTTTACCACGTGAGTGTTTTCTCTTAAGCTTGTCAACTTTGGAGACATAGAAACTGAAGACAGGTGCATACTGAGATAAGTCATTGAAAAGTAGCTCCTGAAATCAGTTATTATCCCTAGCTAGTTGACCTGATTTCGTGAGATTTTGCGAATAGTTGTCCTCTACAATTATGTCGAGAGGTGAGGAAGAGTAGTTAAGGATGTTATAAATAGAATGAGTGAGAGTAAGCTGTGCAAAGAGACTATAGTATAGTCTTCATGATGCAAACTTTGGGGTTCAGTGATTCTCCTCTCAAGTTAGCCTCGATAAGCGGTGCAATGACTGTGAGTAGTTCTTAGCAATATACGAGCGTCGACCGTGCCTCATTAGCATAGTTATAAGGCGGAGTTCGGGGGTTGACATTGTGGGTGCATAAAGAGACTTAATACGCTTGAAGCACGTAGGGATATCAACCATCTGTGAAGCAAAGAAGGACGTTAGCGTAACAGACTGGTTTACAAATACCTCTTCTAGGGGAGTGTCAGCATCACCGGTAAGAACTTGGAGTCTCATATCATGGATGTCTTGCAGGGTGTAGTCGTCTCAGTCAGTTGGGAGAGCACCTTGCGTAAGAATGTCTGCCTTAAAAAGCTTTTTATGGAAAAACTCCTCGTCGATTGAAAGGGCTGAGAAAGTATACTGAAGTGGTACAGAAAAAAAAGAAGTTGAGTCGTTTTGATTAAAAATGGTTCTGTAAGAAAGCTCTTTTCGCATAATCTTGACTAAATTAAAAGTTGTAAACTAGTGGTTGAGGCTTTGCAAGTGTTCTTGCCGCTAGGTTGAGGGTTGAACTTAACTTTACTATACTTGACTTTGAATAAGGTAGGAGGTTAACTACGTTTGTGACTTTACGTACTCGGGCTAAGCGAGCTCGCTTATTCTTGTCTTTGTCCGGCTGAAACCAGTAAATGTTGACGATAAAGTAGGAGTTGAATTTGAGTACACTAGCGCGAGCTCGGAAGGTTTCCTCGTTTTCTATGCGTAAGCGGTAAGTGTTAGCAGTTCGTAACATCTCATTATAAGTACTTACTCACCGATAGTGCACACTAACATCTTTTGAATACGGCTTGGGAGCAGTCTTGTACCAGAAAATGTTGTAAAACATTTTCGGACTTAGCTGATTACCGTACCTTAGATAAGTGTTAAGTAGGTCTAGAACTAAGTTATCGTGTTGTAAGTTTAAGTAATAGCGCGAATCTGAATATCAGTAGTGATGTCAAAAAGAGTTTAGTCCTCAGCGATTTATACATGGATTACTCATATTTCCCAATTTTTTTATTATACTATAGAACTAGGATAGCAAGAGCTGCTCCTAGTAGAATGAAGGCGAAGGTTTCAACGAAAGCGAAACCTAGAGAGGCGTAATTAAACATAGTTTCTTCCTGTTCGGGAGCGTAAGCACAACCGCGTACGAGAGCGGAGTAAATGATACCTGTTCCGACAGCGCAACCAGCGAGGGGGGTGAATACTGTAGCGAATGCAACAATTTTAGCAGCTTTTACGAATAGCAGTTACGGTAGGGATAAGTTAACTTAGAAGACTTGTGACTACAAACAGAGGGTAGTCTAGTGTGTTTGATTGCATTGTTTCGAGCATAGGGGTTGCGTTTACTAACCAGCTATACTCTATCGGGAGTCGTCAATACTGTACAGTAAAGCTAAATACTACTAAGAGATAAAGTAGCAGGAAATAGTAGAAGAATTGCCTTAGGGCTGACACACAGTAAGTGGTGTACGTAAAAGTTATTTCTTGGGTTGTGTACACTCGCCTAAAGAGGGTTAATCAGTAAATATACAGGGCAAAAAGACAAAGAAAGAACATTATGTGAAATAACAAAAAGGCAGAGGCAAAGGGACCGTCATTCTTAAACCAAAAGACTGTGGTAGACCGGTGGTAGGAGAAATGATCCCTCTTTGCATTTCCTCAAGATCATTTATTAGGCTCGTGACTAAGGTGTATGTAGTCCACTAGTCGAGTTTTATGATATCAATTTGGGTCAGTGAAGTAGGCAAAGAAACTCATCAAGAAGTGGGTATATAGAAGGTACGAAAGGAAAATATTTACCACTAGAATTAGTAGAAGAGACTTACGTCAGTGAAAAGTTCCAAGGTTTAATTGTAAGTAGTAAGCTACGTATAGAACTAGAGCGTAGGTGCTTATAAACTTAAAGAAGAAGACCCTTGAGTATCAGTTTCACCAAGAAACTACTAAGGGGAGAGTGTACGAGGTTTCGTGATAGAAGGGGGTAATTACAAAAAGCGCTGCCGCCCCTAGAGAAAGGACGTATCACCCCTCGATTAGTCAAAAGGTTTTGTACCATGCCACTCATACCCGCTTATCTCGACCAGTATAGCTACCGAATCGACTAGTAATTAGATTCTCGGCAATTCAAGCAAAGGCAAAAATGAAGAGTATTCAAGACTGAACAAGGCTTCACTCAACCGGTTCTCATAAGGGCTCATCATCAGTAAGCATCGCATCAAAGAAGAACAGAATCATTAGCCCTCTTATATATATAGCACCATCGCCTATAGATCGTCTGAATAGGTTCAGAGAAAAGTAAGTAAAATTTGAAATATATGTCCACAAAACTAGTAGTCAGTTGAGGTGAGCTGAGCCGGATCCAACCGCTGCTAAGAGAGCAGGTACAAACTTTGAAGTGTTGGTTTCTGAGTTTAACCTTGTAGAGCGGGTAGAACTAGGAGTCTTCTTAGTGGAGACGTCCTGGTTGGCATAATTCGGGAAGAAAGTTTGGTCTCATATGTCGCTTGAACTTAATTCATCGCGGTTAGCTCGTAAATGTCCTCAGGACAATGACAAGTATTTTCGCTTAAGCGAGAATTTAAATAAAATGAGTTGGTTTCGTAATTTAGAAATTAGTGATGCGATAAACAAATTTAAGAGTTACTGAGTAAACAAGGATGAGGTTACTAGTCTGACTACTAAGATTAGTATACTCTACTTAGTGCTTCTGTTTTACTTAAGTCGTATACAGTAACAAAAGTATAGGTAAAACCGGAAAGTCCGTAGTTATAGTATAGTAAAAATAAAGGCAAAGATCATAAAAAAGAAGTAACAAAGGAAGTGGACTCTTTTCCTAAACGCAAACAGGATTGAGTTTGGCATAGAGTAGTAGTTGAGGTTTTTAAAATGCTGTTTAAACTTTAGAGAAAATTTCATGAAAATTAACGTATAACTAAAAGAAGCAAGCCTCCTTGACCGAGCTTCAGTGCTTCTTTGTGAGTCATTAGTCCCCTACTCGTCTCTAGAATATAGTAGGAGTGGGGGGAGTTTATGTTTAGGATTTGAAGGGATTTTAGGCTGAGCCGTATCCGCCCGCTAATCTTTGTGTAAAGTGTTATCTGACGCGACGATTTGCGATAACGTGAGTACGTTGGAAAGACACGGTACATATTTTGATCTAGCCGGTGAAATCGGCGGACAACGTTTAGCTCCTGTAAAAGGTGCGCTAAGGGTTTAACAGCGGTAGGTATCTGCACATCAAAGTACAAACGACGGCCAGAGGAACCTAACTTTAATTGGTTTAGGAAATGGGAACGTCGGTTAGTTATCATTTAAAATTGGAAACACAGGACTCGAACCTGTACTATCTAGACCCAAAATCTAGCGCTTTACCGATTAAGCTAGTTTCCAGTGTAGTACTAGTACTTCTTCACTGTGCGCTCGGTGTAGTAAGTTGTTTTGGCGCTATACAAGAATCAGTAGGAGTCTGCGTAGGGAGCTTTCCTTAGTCTAACAAGGAAACTGAGAAAAAAGTAGTCTTTCAATGAGACAAATAGCTCAACGACTAGGGATGTAGATAATATAATCCAGTTAAAAGTCGAAGTTGAGATTAATTGCGTATGGTTAAATAGATGTTTCATAGAATTACTAACTCCTACCATGTAATAAACAGTAAGAAGGTTGTTAAAAAGGCTGCTAAAACTAAACCTAGAAACTTAACTCATCCCATCTTTGTTAAGAAGTCGTACCGATATCGGGGTACACCACCCTTTATTGCGGAGAGGAACACAAGGCATATCGCTAATTTTACAGTAAATATAAAAGTGTAGTTCGTGGCGTACGAATAAAAGAAGGAGTCTTTTGAAAAGGAAAAGAGTGTATCTGAGAACACAAGTAGACTCGTTGTTATAGGTGAGTCAACTACTGAGGTAGAAATGGTCATGTATATGTTAAATAATGAGTCTCCCATTGCAATAAGTTTATTTCCGCAGTCGTGATCTTAGGCTAGTGAGCTTAGGAGCTAATACTGACCGTAAGTGTGGTCACATGGAGGCGCTAGGAGTTAGAGACTTTACTGTGTTAGGTGTTTGGGAAGTACCTTTTAGGGCTGTGTTTGAGAGAGAGGTGTCTGTAGACAGTAAGAATACTGAAAACATAAAGTTTCTTGAGAGGAGTTGAGATGAGAGGAATAGAACTCCTAAACACACAAGTCCAAAAGTATCGGCTGTTTCTTGTACAATTAGTAAAACGTTAAGACTGTAGAGATGCTGTCAAAGAGTTAGTGACAGGGGCATCTTAAGTGCTACTCAGGCGTAAGTAGATGAGTAAGTTAATCAAGCTCATAAGCTCATAGAGGTCACTGCTAGCTTAGCTGTTATCAGCTAGCCCGGCGAACTCCGGGCATATATGAAAAGTACGCTCTGTGGCGGAATACAAAGCGTGAATACTGTGCTTTTTTTAAAACGTTTCAATTTCGACCTGATACAACACAGCGGTTTTGTATCTTGTTACGCGAGGACTGGCGAGGGAGGTGTACTAAGCTAAACTGGGCGCTATACCTCTGAGCTAATGGTGTGGTACGAGATTTAGTTGTAGTGCGTAGTAAGATTCTTCTAAGTTCATTTTTTATGAAACTCTTTCGGCGAAGGTTATCTAGGAATTTCCATTGGTTATGTCGTGTCATTAAGTTTATCCTAGAAGTTACCGATCTACATCTCCAAATACTATGTCTGTTGAACCTAGAATAGTGACAAGGTCAGCAAAGTAGTGACCCTGAGCCATTCGTGACATAATTTGCATGTGGTGATAAGAGGGTGTTCTAATTTTACACCTGTAAGGTTTTGAAGTACCGTCAGATACGATTGAGACTCCAAATTCCCCCTTCGGTGCCTCTACTGCCTTGTAAACAAAACCCCTGGGTACTCTAATACCCTCACTGTAGTGCTTAAAGTGGTTGATGAGGCTTTCCATTGAGGTATATTTAGTGTTGTGGTTTAATTTTGAGGATTTCTCAGCATATAGAGTGTCAAAAAACGAGAAAAAGTTAACGGACGACGAAGCTGAGGACGAATTATCTGATGAGAGAGTTGTTAAATTTGTTAAAATTTGGAAGACAATATTTAAGCTCTCGTACATCTCACGAATACGGATTAGGAAACGGTCATAACTGTCACCACGTTTACCAAGGTACCCCTGGATTGACAAAAATCAGTAATGAGCGTAAGTCTCAGATCGTAAAAATCGCATGTCTTTCTTAACTCCAGCACTACGTGCGATTGGTCCCGTTGAACCAGTTGACAAGACATCGTTAGGGCTTAGGCCACCTACATTAACAAGGCGGGATTTTCAAATTCGATTAGTCGTCATGACCGTGAAAATTTCAGTTAGCGTCTTAAAGCAATCTCTACCAAACAGAGCAACATCTAAAAAGAACTGGTGATTTAGTCCAGTTCAATCAATGTCATTGGGTCGATAAAAGGCTGCGTGCATTCGAGCACCTGAAACACGTTCGTAAAACTCCATGAGGCGCTCGCGCTCCTCGAAAGCTCAGAAAACTGGACTTAGATTACCTACATCCATAGAGTGGCAAGATAAACAGAGCAGGTGGTTCATTATTCGGGTTAACTCATCAAAGAGTACCCTAATCTGCACATAGAGGGCAGTGTGAGAGATAGTTTTTGAAAGGGATTCAATAGCTATACAAAAGGCATGCTCTTGAGTCATCATTGAAACATAGTCAAGTCGATCAAAGTAGGGTAGGGACTTTAGGTAAGTTCGGTACTCGATAAGTTTTTCAGTACCCCTATGAAGAAACCCGACATGAGGGTCTGCACGCTCAACAAGTTCACCGTTCAGCTGAACTACGAGCCTTAGTACCCCGTGTGCAGCGGGATGCTGGGGACCAAAATTAAGAACGAAGCTCTTCACACGGCGTTCAGACATTGAATTTTGTGAAAATACAGGTTGTCAGAAATTAAAGATATTTGATTGCATTTACGTAGAATTTGGAGCCTCAAAAAGTATGACGATTCTACCTATGTTATATACTTCCAGTTGTACATGTTTATAGCTAGTGGGTTGAGTTGGCGGGCGCGACTTGGAAGTCAGCGCTCGAAGTTAACATAATCATGTAGAAGGAAAATTGACAGAGTGAAATAGTCCACCTCAAAGTACTTTGGAATGTCAGTATGAGTGTACTGTAAATCAAAAAACCAGTGAGGTAATTTACGGACAGTTTTTATTGCCTTATTTGTCGGAGAAGGTTTTAGCTTACGGTAGAAAATTTTACTAACTTTTGTCTTCTTTTGGACCGATCAGCTGTCTAGTCATCGAAGTGCGATGTAATACTTAAGATTGATCAGTAATTGTAAAAAGTCACCGCAAAAAAGCCTAAGGCGTGGGTTTATGCAAGAAGTTCCGTTTAGATAAACACTGTAAGAGGATAGTAGCTCCTTTAATGATCAGTGATCAGGTATCAGGTGAGAGGTCAATAACGCAAATTCAACAGTTAAAGACAGCCTGTCTTGGCTACCGGAGCGCGCCTGAAAGTAGTGTCTTTGGAGTTTTGGAGTTAGACGATATTGGTAGCGCGATGTAAAGCCTAAGATTTCCCTTGCTGACGATCGAGCTAAACGTCAAATGCGGTAGTAACCGGGCTTAAACCGTATTCTTCCAATCCTTGGGGTACGGTAAGTAGAGCGGCAGATGGAGCGTGATTCATTATGTAGGACTCAACTACGGGATACAGACATGGCTGCTTTGCCACGAAGGCTGGACTCATTTAACCCAGCACCCGGCATTTGAACAGGTTTATGAATTAACTCAAGTCTAGGATTCCTGTCTATATTACCAAAATGGATTCTGTTAAAAAGGTGAGTACGTGCACGCATTAAGAATCGCTGTTTGTTTAGTCTCCGAAAAACTGCAGCCTTTGCTGCGTTGACATCAGGGAAGATCAAATACTTAAGGTCGGTTGAGTAATCAGTTACGGAACGGGTGATATCTGCTATACGAGATGGAGATGTTAGGGAATATCCTATAAAACTAAACATACTGGTTACAAAAGTAGCGCTATACAGAGGGGTCACTTTCAAGACAGTGCGTGTGTCTGTGAGCTGGTTAGAGAGGTGAGATTTAGCATTCCGGGTGAGGCTTAGGATATTGAATGAGGGAAGTCGTGCACCCAAATTTAGCCTAAGTGGCAAAGCTGAAGTGACTTTGTGTAAATTAGAATGTGAGTGTCGGGGAGTAGGGAGGCGAACAGTCGAGAGCTTAGATGTAGCTAGTCGACCTGTTGATAAGGCATATGTTCGACGAACTAGTCGAGTAACTGGGGTCCACTTTAATCTAAAGGGGTTGCGGTTTCTAAAAATACGTCGGGGTCGTTTTGACTTTAGGCGATGGGAGAATAGCTTTATAAATGGCCTGTGACCTCGAATTGCCTTTCGACGGGAACGTGAGAGGGGACTGGAGGGAGTATAGGTAGAACGTCCTTGGACATGGCTATGAGTTGGCTTTAGAGACTGCTGTGTCAAATATCAGGTGAGCTTATTTCGCCGCTTATTTGGTAGAACACGTTTTGACTGAAAAGCGTTTCGAAGTTTAGTTTCTCTTAGTACATGATCTGATAACGAGTCTAGTCTAGAACCTAACACCCTATCTCTACAACTCAAATGGAGATCGCGGAAAGATTTCCTAATGTGTAGGTAAGTCCATGAAGAAGGCTTTCTCCGTAATCAACTATTGCTAGTTGTGGAGTTTGTAAAAGGAAGTTCTGCCTCCTGGGACGTCAAGGGAGAAATTCTGAGCACCTCATGAGAACGTAAAAAACGAATCTTTGAACGTTGGTACTGCTTAGAAAAGTAACTACGTAGTGATTTCTTACGAAAACGGCCCAAGTTTTTTGATCACCGCCTTAGACTAGCACTTTTAAGCCTAGCTTTGGGTCTTGGGGGGAGGACTCGCCGCCACCGAGGTGTACTAGTAAAATCTCTAAATAATCCTGAGAGGGGGCGCGTAATATGCTTCTTGGCAGACAATGCCTTAATGCTAGCCCGCCCTCTTCGGGTTGTCTTGCGAAAACTTTTTCAAAGATTAGTGAAAGGGGTGCGTAAGACTACTAACGGTGGCCTACGCAATCCTAGGAAAAGGTATGCAGGAATCTTAGGAAGACGTCTACGACGACGCTTCACTCCCAGTAACGGAACTTGGGTAGAGTTATGGAGCTTTAGGTACTGAGTAAACAAGCGTAACCTAGCCTCAGCAGACGAGGATTTACTAAATTTAGAGGGTATATCCCGCTGAAGAAGTAGTCTCCTCCTAGTCCGCTCCCTATCAACCTCAGCTAGAGGCATAAGCGTTGGAGCTACTTTGTTAAGGTGACGGCGCCTTAGAGCTGGGCCAAGTAGGTTGAAGGATCCTCTACGCAGGAGGTAGGTTGGTTGCCATAGGTTGCCCTTATGTAAGAAGTTTGATCTCAAAGGTTGGGTGTGCCTAGCTAGTAAATTCTGACGCTGCGCGTTTCGCCGTCCCTGTCGCAAGAATAAAGACGACCTCAATTTCAGTTTTGTTGAGGCATAAGAGAATTCAGAGAACACAGAGGAGCTTTTTGACGGCTGACGCATCCTAAGTTGCGACTGCTGTACACCCCTAAGAGTGTGTAATGAAAGACTAATCTGGTGGGTAAAAGATAGGTTTAAACAAGTTACCCTGTTTAGTAGTCAGATATATGAGGGCATTTTTCTCAAAGATGTGAAAATGTAGCTAGAAATGGGGGTAGTGACGAGTAGTGAGGGGGTATTTTTTGATTTAGTAGCGTTGATCACTGAAAGTCTCTCTTTTTTTGTGCTAGAATCAGTTGTTAACACGAATGTGAACCTTTGTAACGGTTTCTTTTTTCTTTTTTAGCAGTGACTTCTTCTTTACCATTTTATAATTAATCTTTTCTTCCTTAGTATTATACTTTTCAAGCTTCTGGTAAGCTCCTATAAAAGCGCGTGTGGTTTTATTGACGTTGTAGGCTGTCCAGGCATTTGATCAGGTACGTTGACCTCTGGACGGTTTTCCCAGAGCATGAGCCCTACCGCGGGTTGTTTTTATCAAGTAGAGCCTTAGCAAATTGTAGCGCGTAAGTTCAAAAACAGAGTTATTAACACTGGTTAGTTGTGAGAACATGGAATTTATACTTGCAGCAAAGGTAGGGCTAACTTGGGTTATAGGCGTACTAGTAACACGAAGAAGCTTATAGAGTTCGAACCTCCGTATTAGGGCGTTTTTCATAGGTCAAGCAAAACCACCTGTAAGGCTAAACATAGAATTGAAATCAGTTTGGAAGCTTTGTAGCTTACCATTTATTAAAAAACCTTTGGCTCAATATATCTGTAGAACATGTTCAAATTTCATTATTTTTTTTTCTTCTTTAGCTGCTTAGCTTTGTATAATGCGAGTTTTCGGGTTCAAGAGAATTCCCCAAATTTATAGCCAACCATCCAACGGTTAATAACGCGTGAGTGGAACTTTGAACCGGAATATATCTGCACTTTAGAACCTATAAACATGGAAGGAATTGTCGAATGGCGATCGTATATAACTTTTTTCTTGGGCTTGAAGACTTCATTACCGTGAACTAGAAAAATTTTCCGTCAAGTACTGGGTGCTGTGTGATTAAGTTTGTACGTCTTGTTATGAAAATTGAAATCTGCCATCTTTAGTCGACGTAAGTTACTTAAACTTAGTAGTCTTACCTCAGGGTGTTCTGGGATACTTAATTGATTTAGTCCGACCCCCGTGAGGGTGGTCAACAGGATTACGAGCAACTCCTCGGACCTTTGGTTTTAAACCATAAGAACGCCAGAATCCACTTTTAGTGTTTGCAGTCTTACGTTTCATCCTTAACGCGGAGGGGCCCCTCACCAGTACAGCGTAGGAGGAGAAAAACTTACGGACGCCGGAAGGCAGCTTAACTAGAGCTACGTGATTTTCACGATCAAACTTTGTAATCTTTGCGAATGAACCGGCGCTTCGGACATACTGAATTCCACGACCTGGCATTAGTTCTAAATTTGATACTTTCCGAAAGGCTTTAGTTAAGTGTGCTAAAGCGAAGTGAATAGATTTCCGGCTGGTTGTATAGGCACCCTTCTTACCCCTAAAGGTTATTAAAGAGAACATTTTTGTGGAGTCGAGCGCTGGTAAGAAACTATGTGCCCCGGAGGGGAATATGACGAGAGCTAGTAATTTACTAGAAAAGGGCGTTACTCGTAGGGTTGAAACAAAGCCGGGTTCGCAAGAACGGAAAGTGTAGTTTACTTTGGGTAGCAGTATACGGCGTAGTATTGATGATTTTGTTCAGACAACCGTCCTCCCGGTTAAGGACGAACGACCGGCGCGAGATTTTTTTCGGAATGAAAGCTTACTAAAATTAGACTTGTCGTACCAACGGGAAGTTAAATATCGAACATTTCTCGTAGCATTTGATGTGGTAGTTATTCGGCGTAAAAACAAAATTAGTTGCGGTGAGCAAAGCATCTACTAAGCGTAAGCAGGGTTAGCAAACGGTAGAGGCCGTAGGCACCCCTGAAGGATAGCTTTTGCACCAGAGGTAGTATAAGTTGAGTTAGCTGACTAGGATTCTTGTTACCTAACTCTAAGTGCTCAGTAGTGGTTACCTGGTGCCCTAACAGAGGGGTCACAAAGGTGTAGTCGTTCACTTCCGCTAAAGGAGAGTATTTAGGATCGTATGATACAATTGAGGGGTTGATGTTCCCAAAAAGGCGTAATAAGCGAATTCGTGGGTTCATAAAATGAGTAAAATACCTAAGGATCTTGCTTGAAAATGTACCAACTACTAGAAGCTCTGAGTTCTTGTGGAGGCAGGGAATTGAATTTTTTACGCTAATTAGGCTAAAGGCTATGAAGGAATTTCGGGTAAGGTGTTGGTTAAATACTACTTTGTTATAATTACGGTAGAAACGGTAAGCGTGGGCTCAATCCTTAACTATATTAGCCAGAGGTAGTCAACCGTATATATGCTTACGCCTTGCTCAGCGTCGCCTTGTTAGTTTAGTTGGGACAGAGTAAGACTTTCGTAAGTACATTGTTGCAGTTATAGTAGCGTCAAAGGCAGCATGTCGCATACCACCAAAAGATGCGTCTCCTATGGTATTAACAGAATTTATATATGATCACCTCCGTACCATTCGTTAGCTACGTTTAGTTCTGATAATACAAACCCTATTTTCCCTTGTAACTGGATAAGACCAAAAAGAAGTGCTTCAGCTGTTGGTGGACAGCCTGGTACGTAGATATCTACGGGCATGACTCGGTCACACCCTCGAACTACAGCGTAGGAGTAGTGGTAGTAACCGCCACCGTTGGCGCAGCTTCCCATTGAGAGAATTCACCTAGGCTCGGGCATCTGTTCGTATAAACGTCGGAGTGTTGGGGCCATTTTGTTTGTTAAGGTACCTGCAACAACTATCATGTCTGCATGACGCGGCGAAGCTCTCATAACGATCCCAAACCGATCCATGTCGTACCTACTCATAGCTGCGTGTATCATCTCAACTGCACAGCAAGCAAGCCCAAATGTGAGGGGTCATAAAGATCCGGCGCGTGCTCAAGAAATTACTGAAGTTAATTTTGTTGAAATTCATTCAAGTTTCATTAAATTGTGTAGGGTATTAAGGAACTAAAGTGCGATCCTTAGTGATTTTTTTATGTATTTAGTGTAGCCATCGGGTCGGGAAGTTCCGTAAACAGATCGACGTTTTTTCTTCATAATAACTGGGGAAAAGTCGTATACTGAGCGTATAAGTGTATAACCAACTCCGGGCAAATCATTTGCACGACCACCCGTAACCAGCACTCTGTTGTACTTTGAACAGATGTAACCTATACCCGGAATACGGGCTGTAACCCTTAAACCGTTTGTTAAAGCTACCTTTGCGACGTGCCTTACGGCTGAGTTAGGTTTTTTGGGAGACATGGTGGTAACTTTAGTTACAATTCCCTTTACTTGAGGTCGTTTCTGTAACGCAGGTGTCCTAGAAGCGTGCTTTTTAGTATAGTGTTTTTTTCGATAACTAGATTGCTTGAGAGTAGCCATTTTAAATTAAACTATAAATGCCTGTCATGAGATACCCAGTCAGAACATAAGGATGATTAGTCCCCCGTAGGTTAACAACTCTTTCAAAGTTAAGTCTAGAGGTATTGTCCTAAGTAGGTGGATTGAGGATCCAAATAATGCATTCATTCAACTTCTAAAAAAGACAGTTGGAGCGAGCAGATAAAGTAAAACGATGAAGATTAGACAAAGTAGAGGGTAAAGGTCAAAGAAAAAACTAAAAAAGAGTATCTCAGCAACAAACATAATAGATCCAGGGAACCCTAAAAATATCAATAAGTTTACTAAGCTAATTAAAAATAGTTTGGGGCAAAGAAAGTTTACCCCATTTATCTCAGTTATTAGTCTGGTTTTAAACCTACGTCCGATAGCATCAACAAGGAGGAAGGAATTTGTTGAGAGTAGAGCATGGCTTATCAGCATACAAAAACTAGCTAACATTAGAGAGGACTGACCGCTTACTATACAAATTGTTAATCAGTGCATTTCTACGACCGTCGAGTAGGCAACTAGTTTCTTGAGGTCAATTTGGTAAAATAGCTTAAAAACTGCATCAGTTAAACCTACAGCTAGAAATGGGTATACAAAATAAAAGGTTGGTTCTAGTTGCAGAGTTATTAAACATTTTAAAAAACCAAAAAATGCAAACTTTACGAGTACACCACTCAGGAATATCGAGAAATTTGTAGAGGCCTCGACGTGGGCCTTTGGTAACCAACCGTAAAAGGGTCAGATTGGTAGCTTAACCCCAAAACCGAACAAGAGGCAGAAGAAGATGAAGTTTAGTTCGTAGGTAGACAGGTAAACTGTACTAATAACCTCGAAGGAGTGTGAACCTGACACTGTTAAAAGATACAGAAAACCGAATATCAAAAATAGAGCCCCAAACTGGGTCCAGAAAAACATTAAATATGCTGCTTCAACACATTTACGAGTTTTTGCAAAGTTGTATAGAATAAAGAAGGATGGTATCAGGAGCATTTCGTATGCTAGGAAGAAGACTAATAAAGAAGATGTAAAGAACATAGTGTATCCAGCACAGAGTATAACAGTACAGTAGAATACAAATGTAGTGACCTCGTTTGTGTTGTAAGACAAACAGAAGAGGATCGACAAAACAGTAACTAGTATGAAAATATATATAAAGGGGAAGTAGTAAACTGCTATAGGGTGCAGAGAAAGGAGGTTTTGGTTTAGGAGAAATGCCTGAGCTACCGGGGCTAAAAATAATGACTCACCGGGAACTGACGTTGATGTTGTCTCAAATCCAGTATGATTGTCAAATAGGTAGTACATAATTGTTAATAGCAATACTGCTAAAGTTACGAATAGAGAGATTGTGGCCCCTAACAATTGACTAACAATAACTAATCGGTTGATAGACGTTAGTAATGAGAGCCGTAAGATAGAGATGATTGAGACAAATAAAAGTGCAAAGAAGAGAAAATAGTAAATGTAACCATATCACAACATTATAATACTGAGCGGTTTATCAGAACATATGTAAATCTGGGTTGGTACGACGACTTCCCACTACCTTTATACTACGGGTTTGCTGCTGATGAAATACTGAAGGAACTGGTAACTTGTGGGCCACCTGCTTACTAAAATAAGCAGCGCGCCCGGGCCGTAAGTTCTTAAACTCAACTAGACTCTTCCCACCCCTAATTTGTGTATACCAAGTAGCCAGTTTTCCGGCACCCTTACCCATACGCATCCCTTTTGGCTTACGTGAGAGTGGGAGGTGCGGAAATATAGCAACCCAAAATGATCTCTTGGTTCAGTCTGACTTACGGGAAGATCTTTTTAAGAACAACTTTAGTCTAAAAATTCGTTTTGCGGATATTCGAAAAGGTTTAAGTAGTACTAACCCTAGATTTCCATAGCTAAGGCGGTGTGTAGACGGTGTAAGGGCTGATCGTCGTTTTTGACGGCTTTTATATTTAAATTTTCGCGGTTGTAGCATCATTTTAAAGACTCCAGCTAAGCTAAAGTAGGATTCATGATAAAACGATAAATAAATCGTCGACATAGCAAAATCCAAAGATTAGGAGGAAAGCGATTGGAAGTGCAAATGTGAAGTAGAGAAAGTGGGTTCTAAGTGACAGTTCGGAGATTAGTGTAAGTGTTGGGGAGTTAGTGGAATTTAAAAATCTTAAATTCTGGATATAGAAGTAGAGGCCAATGAATAGTAAGACGAAAAAAGTAGGGAAGAGTATAAAAAGGCTAGATGCCGAAATAAGAACGAATACAAAAATTTTTGAGAAAAACCCAAGTAATGGAGGTACTCCAGCTAAGGACAGTATTGAAAGACTTAGAAGCTTGGTTAGAATATTTGAGGACCCAAAGTTTGAGAGGGAAAACAGAGTTTTAAAGTTCATTGTTAGGGCCTGCATTAGGGTAGAGAAGAGTAAGAATGAGGTAACATTATATATAACCATGTAGGTTAGGACAAGAAGCATAACTTGAATATAGTCGTAATTTAACAACATGTTTAGGATTAACTAAATGCTAATACGTCCGAGTTTAAGACGGACATTAAGCGGGCGCGGGTAGAACGGGCTCTTATGTGTTTATGAAAAACTATGGGGTAAGCAGTGGAAGAGTCGAAGGATCGATGGCCATAAGTTACGACGTGGCTTGGTCGAGTTCCAATTTTATCGGGGTTTTTACGTTTGTGGACTCGGTAACTGAGAGATTGTGTACTTAATCAGTAGGCGGAATCAATGAGGAAGTTAGTAAGCTTATGAGTAGAACGGAGCCGTCGCCGGTCTGTAAGACGGCGAAATGAAGGAGACTGACTTGAAGAATACTTGAGGGATCAAAAACCTTTCTTGCGTATATTTTTAGGACTTTTTAGAACAGCCATGGTTAGTACTACAGGATGAAGATAAAATCAGTAGATTGGTAACTACAGAGTGCATAAAAGATTAGTACCGAATTTAGTATACTACTTAAGGCGAGGAATGACTTAATGTAGAAGGATTCGAACAGGATAGAAGACAAACCTAGTGTGGCAATAACAACAAGGCCGATTACCAAGTACAGGTTTGTAAAAAATAGCTCGTTTAGATAGAAGAAGAGTGTATAGGTAAAGAAGAAGAAGATCGAGAAGTAGTATACGTAGATATAGAAAAAGAGTGATAGGAGGCTCATACCTTTAAAAAAGGTGGGTTTTCAGAGGTAGAAGGGCACTATACCACATTTAATAAATACACATACTAAGAGCAGCAATCAGGAAAAGGAAAGGGTAAAGACCCCCTTTAATGAGGAAGTTGAGACGAGGTAAGCGAATATTGAGTCTACTAAATTTCAATCGAAAGTCAAAAACTTAAAGTAGAATGTGAGTAAAAACAGGAATAACATAAGCGATGAGACTAAAGTGATTCAGAAGAAAAACATCAGTGTCTGCAGTAGTGCTGTGGGGGTAGAGAGTTGAAAATAGTTGTGTCGACTATAGGACGCTGAATTATAAAAGTGTGCTGAAGAAAAAGTTGAGGTTACTAAGAGCAGTGTTACGGAAGCGGAAAGCAACTCGAGGAAAAAGATAAAAGTAAATATGTTATTCGAGAAGAATGTTAGCCATAATCAGACAAAAAAATTGAACGTGGTGAGGGTGTAATCGTAGACATTTGTGGATGAGTAGTGCGTAGTGGTTAAGAACGCTATCAGGTAACTGAGGAAAAAGAAGAACAAGAGGTAAGTTACCTTAAACTGATACTGTGAGAAGGTAATGTGGCCAAACCATGCTGTAACAGCCGGGCCTGATCACGTTGTATGAAGTATAAAAAGGAGTAGAACAGGCGCTACTACAAGCTTGAGTAAATCAAGTCCATCCTGTGACGAAAACCACGAGTTTTTAGCAAAATTGTTGGCTCCACTAAAAAGTGATAGATTTGGTAGCAGATACAAAATTATTGAGAACACAAACAAGATATAGGTAAAGTGGGAGAAGTAACAGAGAGCCCACAGTGAGTTTTGATATAAAGGTAGTGTAGATGATTCGGACAACGTAAGGGAGGCTGCATGTAGGGAAAAGGCGGCAATAAGGACAAAAATAGTAGTTAATAACTTTTGAGTAAAAGATGTGGCTGTAGCTAGAACATTAGACAAAAGTAATTAAACGTTACTGAAAATAGTTATTTAGTATCGCAAGTAGGGAATAGATTCATAAAACTAGTAAAACGTAGAAGAAAGATAAATGAGAAATTGCCGTAGTTGTAGTTTGAGCTTTAGGAACTTGGGGAATTAAAAGGTCTACAAATGACAGGAGAGAGTACAAATTAAAGTTTGTGCCTCAATTAATCGAGGTAAAAATGAGGTAAAAATGAGGGAAAACAAAGAAGCTTGTAGCTATAAACATGGTTCAGATCGTGTACTTAAATATTGTTTTACTGTTTAGCATGTTATACCCGCGCCTGGACTTGAACCAGGACCCTTAAAGGACGTGGTTTTAAGCCACGCATGTCTACCAATTTCATCACGCGGGCTAAAAACAGTTCCCCTTTGGGGACTGACCTAAACAAGTGATCTAAAATAGCTGCGATCACGAACAGGGTAAGAGATTTGGTAGTACTTAAGGAAAAGTAAGTTGGTCTCAAAGACAGGAAATAGTCTTCTAGTTATAGCTAGAGAGTGTGCGCCTTGGGTTATTGTATTTGGAACAAGACGAGTCTGTAAGGAGAGGTTAATTGAGAATTTAAAATTGTAGAATTTGAATAGGAACTGCTCTTTAGAGTTAGTCTTGTGGGCCATGGGAGCTTTGGTAAGAGTGTAAACGCGCTGCTTACACGGTAGTATAGATATTTTGGGTACAACCTTGTCCATCCTTGAACTGGGAGTTGAGGAAAGGTAAAGAAGTCAGGAAGCTAAGAGATATGACCTTTTTAACAGGGGACGGCGTGTCCTGGGAGGGAGGGTTAGACCATTCTCAGACTCAGTGAAATAGGGTGTGTGAGGTGCGACAAGTGAAACAAACCGAAAGGAGTATCTGACTGTCGGTAAAACTCCTTGTACATTGTCTGATAATTTTTGATATTTTTGAATGTGTAAGCTGTTTACAGGCAATTCAGGCTAGCAGGAATCGAACCTACATTATTAGAGTGAAAAACTAATGTCCTAACCATTAGACGATAGCCCGTTATAATTATGAAGAGGTTATATCTGAATAGACACAGGAACTTGTACTAGGGTGTCGGTCACTGAATCAAAAACAACCTCCTTTACCCCAATAGAGGGGTATGATTTTCGGAAAGGAGCGCTGGCATCACCATATTGGAGCATCAAATTTCTCAAATCTTTTTTACCTTCGAAGCAAACTCCATGCATCTCACCAACCTCACGCTCCAGTCAACTAGCTGTTGAAAAAAGCTCGCTAATAGATTTAGGTGAGGCTCATTTTGCGGTTTTTAGACTTGTGGTGAAAACAAATAACCTCTCTTGAGAAAAAAGATTATGAAACTGATAGACAACTATTGAATTAGAAGGATTGCTGTAGTCGCACTTAGCTACCGATGTCGTGGGATTTTCGTACGCAAAAAGCTCAACCAGCTGAGTCATTCGAGAAGAGGTGGCAAGTTTAACATGCAGAGAGATGTAGTAAAGCAGATAGTCGGGTAACATTAAGGTGATACCCTTAGTCCTAAAATTTTTATTGGACATAAACACATGAGGTGTGCCTTGTAGTATTTTTGTAAAAAAAAGCTTCGTCATCCATGTCTCAGGTTGGATTCGAACCAACGACCCCAGAGTTTTCAGCCCTGTGCTCTACCAACTGAGCTACTGAGACTTAACTATAATAACTTTTACATTATTAAACTATAATAACTTTTACATTATTAAACTATAATAACTTTTACATTATTAAACTA